>Ga0157363_1003674_pt1 | contig 13919 bp, 6 predicted proteins | sample AttsexASBM1_FD_111477 | JGI IMG/M metagenome (GOLD analysis project Ga0157363, IMG submission 111477) | Fungus gardens microbial communities from leaf cutter ant in Ribeirão Preto, State of São Paulo, Brazil - Atta sexdens ASBM1 | ecosystem: Host-associated > Fungi > Mycelium > Unclassified ...
TCGGTAGATGTCTATCAACACTAATTTGTATTCATACAAAAAAAGTCTTGTTCATATTTAAACTATCCACGTATAATAATTTTCTACAATTTAAAATGTAATCACATCATATCATATCATATCATATTCACTTAATATAATTCAATATAACAATTCAATATAATAATTATAATAATTCAATGTAACTGCAATGTAAAACATCCTTAAGCAACTATTTAATTCGGTATTTCTTATACAAATAATCCGAACTATATTTAAAAAAATATTCAACTTGTACAGTTTTATAACTTTGTTATAACTTTGTTATAAAACTTATGTATTTCATCGTTAAATCTTAGATATTATCTTCACATAAAATTATGAAAACTCACATCCCTATAGGCGAGACCACTCCCGAGATTACTATAATTAATTTATTCACCTGGGCGTTCACGTACCTTGGCGGGCAACATGTCGCCGTTTCCAATAGAACACAACACGTACTAAACGCGAAGGCAAAACTAGAATACAAAGGCAAAGATTGAATTATATACACGTTGCGTGGCGTGCCGCGTGCGCTAATGTTGGCCAATCATTGGCGTTTCCTTTCGATCGCGCCCGCTTTATTCTTCTGTCTACAGGATTTTATCGAACTACGAGGATATCTGTGGGGTCCGCCTTGGGGCACCTTAACCTTGAGGCACCGCAACCACCTCTCACATGTGACGTACTGACTTCTATCCTGTGCACCAAGGACCATGTTTCTCGTGAGTATCTTCTTATCATTGTGTGCTGTCGCGGTTTTAACAATACTGATGATGCATGTCCTTGTTGAATGACAAATGACAACGATGTCCTTTTAGATTGAATTAATAAATAGGAAGGACATAAAAATTACTAATGATGATAACGCGCTACAAGTATTGCTCGTAAAAATCGTCAACAAAATCTTTCGCCGAAGATCGATGATAGAAGGTGGCAAAATTATTAAATTGTTAATATAATGAATAAGATTGAAAAGATTGAAAGAAAAATTGATATTACTTCAAAATCATAAAAATATGTGAATTAATTAAATTGGTTACTTAGACGCATTGTGACTTTGGTATTACGCGTAATTGTTCTAAGTTTCCCACGTTAATAGATTGCTGCAAGATAAAAGCGTTATAGTGGATAACAATTATTAATATGTCGCTTATTAAGCTGCGCGAAAAGATTATCGCACTCATACGAAAAATAGATCAAGGGTATCCGCTCTTGAAGACAGTTAATGATATTACGTAACAAGATTAATAATCTAGCAGACTCACGAATCGCTGCGATTGTTATGATGATAAATATTGCTGACAAGTATTGCAGTTACAAAAGAGAAAGCGGTAAAAAAATATTAATTTAATGAAAATTATGCTTAATCATCCAATAACTATTGTAATTATGAAAGAAATAATTGAAAGAATAATAAAAAAAACTCAATTAAAGGAGTCTTTAACGAGAGAAAACTGTTTTGTTGAATGAGTTCTTAAACTACCATTAAAAGATTCAATAAAGTAAATATAAAGTAAATTAGCATATCTTTATAATTAAAATTAATATTTTATATATCGAATATTTTATATATCGAATAAAATCGATATAAAATTATCATAGAAAAGGTTCTTTCTTTCTCTACATTCTTTCTATTTTGTCTCGTGTAAAATATTGCATATTATGATTAAACTTACTTTAATAAAATTTGACTTTTATTGGTTATTTTTATCTCTGATCTTATAAAAACGAAATATTGTAACAACGTCACATTATAATAAATTTATATCATTTATATCTGTAATATGATTATAAATGATATATTTCTCTAAGAAAGATTTTAACTGAGATCAGCATAAAATTCGCGAAAGCGATCGAATTATATTATATTATCGGTTAGAAAAATTAAAAATTAAAAAGATAGCGATTACTGCTGACGTATTGTAAATTTGTGAACAAGTAAGAAATTTTAACTTTCAATAAGGCTTCTTTTTGTTGTCACAAACAGGAGATATAATTTCTCTGGTGATTCGCATCATGATACAAATAGTAAGTCGCGCAACAGTTGCGCCGATGAAAAGAATGGATATAGTTTCGAATAGGGCATTATGCAATCCTTCTGTAACATTTATTTAACAAAAATATTCTAGACTATATACAATAACGTAATTAGAGGTCGGAAAAAATTATTGCAACACTCTTGATTGAATCGCGTCTAATCATCCGCATCTAAATGCGCTTTCTCTAAAACAAAAATTAATTAACTAAAAAATGCTATGATAACTATTGCAAACATTAAAAATATCGAGAGTATTGAAATAAACTCAAGTGCAAGTGTTTGAAGTTATTATCTTTGCGTCATCCAAATAAAATACAAAAGTCATAATAATATCATAAGAATAACATTATAACTTTATTTGTCATTTATAAGTTTATTTATAAGTAACAAATGATGTCAATCCTATGATATCATCACTAACTTAATTATGACTCTGTATTTTACTTGGATACGTTCGCTTTTATGAACATTTCAAGGTGCCTTCTTAAGATTTCTATCTACTATTGTCTCAAATTATGACATCAAATTATGACAGAAGCGAAAAAACACACCAAAATTCTTGTTAATTATATTTGAATAGAAATATTTTTCAATAAAACATTTATGATTTGCAATCAATAAAACAGATCTGTAAAATATATCGAAAACTATCTTCTTGTTTCGAGGAGAAATTAAGTCATATTTATTTCTATATTATTAAGAGTTTGTCATAGATGTAAAAATAACGCATTTCATTTTTAATTATACATATATCTGAAAATTTCTTTCCAGATATATGATTATTCATTAATTAACGAAATAAAAGGAGAAATTTCGATATTTTACAAGTCAGTTCGATTATAAATGTTATTTTATTAAAAATAAAATTTCTATATTAAATAATATTTCTATATTAATATTTCTATATTAATATATTTTGCAAAAATTTTTGTTGTACATTTTCTTATTCTTGACGTCACAATTTGAGATAGTAATTCTGAGTAAATAAGAGACATAATCAGCAGACATAAATCAATTTTTTTGTGTAATATCCTTATGACAACTTTCAATTTTTTATGAATAAATTTTATAAATTATGTGATGTGGAATTTACTTATACATTATTATTAATTACGAAATAAAAAGAAAATTAAAATAAATTTAAAGATTCAAATTAAATTTTTTATAATTATCTAAAAACGGTTTTAAAATTAATTTCGCATATCAATTTACGTAGAAATAAGAAATGTTTTAATTAAACGTAAAATAGAGTTGGCTCTAATTATTTACGCTCTACGTAATAATACATTCTGCGTTCCGGATCCTTTATAAACTTGGCTTGTAATATCGATTTCTGTTTTTGTCCTTTATCTTCTTTTTCTTCTTTGTCGTCATTTTGAGCTTTCCAGTTTTCAGTTATCCTATTCGATTCACTCTTAGTTTTTTCATTGGTTCGATTTCTTTCGTGATTTGGTTGAATGTTCTGCATTAGATTGTATATTGGGTAGATCTGAAACCATAAACTTTCATGAATAAACCATGAATGAGTCATACTGAGCGCATAATTATATCAATATATTTTCCTACAGTTAGTTTTAATTTAAGTCATTACATACTTAATTTATAGGAACATTATAATTTATAATATTACTTCATGCAAAACATCTTTGGCGAGTGATGATTACATTAAATATTTTTACATTATATCTGAATAACTTGATTTAACGTTTTCATTTTAAATTAAAATTTCTAAAGGTTTAATATACTTTACATTGTAATGCTATTCCCGCTGAGTTATTCTTCTTAATTTTAAATATATTATATATACAAAACCAGTTTTGCTGTGAAATATCTAAAGTTTAGTTAAATTCAGATCCAAAAATAATTTTGTTGACCTATATCAAAATTATGTACGTTTAAAATAATTTTATTTTTCTTACGTTATTAATCTGTATGCTTCTTATAATATGTTTTATTCTAATTTCAAATTTGTTTGCTAAATTTATGAGAAAAACAGGATTTTTTAGTAACATTTAAAAATCCTTTGCTTATCCCTTTCTTTTAGATATAAATAAATGATTCATAGAGAATAATTATTAAATTTAACATTCACTCATTATAAAAGACACATAAAGAATAAATTATTTTAATTAAGATAAAAATATTATTGAATAAATTGTTATTAGCAAAATGTAGAAGTTTTTGGAAAGAGATATGTCAGTTATAAAAAATTAGAGCTCGTAAAATAAATTCTGACCTCATTTTCAGAATCAACATACAAAATACAGTCTAAATTATTTAATTAATAAAATTATTATCGATTTCAAATCTATCTAAATTTTTAAGTACTTCAGCAAAATCATTTTTTCTATTATAAGGATATTTTGTCCGAGTGAACAAAAGAGAAAATGAAATTCATGCCTTAATAATCATAATTCTTTGAAATCCAAGACATAGTAGACATTGCGTGTCTCGAACCATATTCGGTCAGCTGAATCGTTCTGTGCTGCGGTGACAAACTTACTTCTGATATCCCAGAGTCACCGTTGTCATTCTCGTCGTTAACAATCCCATCGTAAATCCCGAAATCATTTATCTTCTTAATTTCCTCCTTCTTCATTCCAAAATGTTTAATAGTGTTATCTTTACTTTTTTCTTGAGACTTATCTAATATCACTGATTTTTTAGTTTCATCTTCATTAGCAAACTTAACTTTATAATCGTCTTTTTTATCTTCCTTCTTATCTTTCTTATCTTCTTTTATTAATTCTTTTCTATTATCTGAATTTTCATTATTCTGTTTATTATCACTTTTTTTGCGTTTCGATTTGATTCTCAGGTTTGACCTCACCGGTGTTTTTTGAACGGATGTTACATTCGTTTTTATAGAATCGAATTCATTGTCTGTTTCTGGATAAGTGGTCTTCGTAACGATCTTTTCCTTTGAGACTCTCGATAGATGCTCGATCGTCCGTGTTTTTGGAGTCGAAGTTTCTACTTGAAAATCAGTCGTGATTGTTTCTGGCGTAGCAATTATTTTAGCACCTTCAGTCTTTTTAGAAAAATCCGATATATCTATTTTCTCTTTCTTTGAATATTTTTTTCTTTGAACGGGTGTAGAAACTGATTTTTTCTTGCCAAAATTGATACTTGCCGAAGGCGTAGCTGATGTTGTTGTCGAAGTCACAGGTTTCCTGCGCTTTTTATTGATAGACTTAGTAACAGACTCAGCAGATGCATTATCGAGAGAAATCGTAGAGTTATTCTTCAATATTCTTCGTCGACGTTTCTTCTGTTGTCCAGTCGTAGAAAGAACTTCCTTCGTTCCATTAGATAATTTACTCGGCTGGCTGCTTATTATTTCTGTCGATGATTCTGCCTCATCTGAATTACTTCTGTTTAATTTCAGATATTCCACAGGCTGTTCTTTTTTTTCTTTATTAATAATGTCCTCGCTTCTTAGTTTTCTCGAATCAAAGCGCGAATTATTCGACACATTCTTATCAACTTGAGAAAGTTTTCTTCTTGCATTCTTTCTTTTCGGCGGCTGCGTGATGTCTTCGGGCACAAGCGTTCCTCTAGAGATCCCTCTATCTGAGGGAGATGATAACTTCCGCGAATGAACGGGTTCCGTGAACGAAGGGGAATTTTCAACCTTTTCCTTCGAAGTTTTTTCTTCAGATTCATCATCTTCCAGAAGTTTTTTAATGGATCTGCTGATTTCGCGCGCGCTAGAAAAATTCGACGGTGCATTGAAACTGTATCTGCTGCTGTATTTCATAAACGGCATGTGCTCGGTGTTGGATTCTTCGTTGTCATCTACATATCTGCGCGAGATATCGCGTCTAGTATTCATATTGCGATTTTTAGAAGGAACGTTATACTTATCCCAAGGATAAATATGTCTTTCCCAAGGAAAAATTGATCTTTCCAGTTTCGTGGATGCTTCCTCGTCCTCATCATCGAAAAACCGCGCCCTGGCTAGTTTCTGTTTTTTTCGTTCCTTCGCTAATCTATCTCTTCTTTCCCAAGGATATTCGTATCTGTCGGCATTGTGCAGCCATTTGTATTTTTCTTCTTTAATTTTTTTGTCAACGTGCCAAGGAAACACGTAATCTTCGCTTTCCTCCTCTGTCTCCTCTTCAGGATCGTTCTCCTCGCTTTCTTTGTTAATTTTTGACTTGTACCTCGAAAATGGAAAAGGTTTATAGGTCGTCTTCTCGGAGAGTTCATCGTCCTTATTGCTTTTGATTAATGGTTTCCTTGTATATGTAAAGAATGTTTGGTCCTTATTCGAACCTTCCTCTTCCTTTGACGAAAATTCCTCGTAATCCTCATCTTCTCCGAATAATTCCGTTTTCATCGGCGTTTCGACTTGTTCCTCAATTTTCTCGGAAGACTCATTATCATCATTTGCCACATTTCCAGGATAATCAGTCTCTTCTTCCTGCTTTTCTTCGCTGTCCTCAGATTCATAATTCGTGTTTGCACTATACTTACTTGATGGTGTTGTCGCTTCCTCGGGAAATATTTCCGTGTATCCTGGTGGATCAGACTCCAAGTACTCTCGCAAATCTGAGACTTCTTTCGAACTGTGAGGATCCGTTGTGATCGTGGAAATATCCTCATCGATATTCTCGCGAACTTGATATGTGTTAGTCGTACTTTGCTCCTCGTCTTCCCTGAAGAAATTTTCTTCAGATTCCGTGTTGATATTCTTAACCTTTCCTGATTCTGGATATTCATCTTTCTTACGATAGATCTTTTGCACAGCGGATTCTTCTGCGTAATAAGCTTCGGTTGTGCTACTTTCTTTATCTTCTATTAATGATGTTGCACTTTCGATCGTTGAAGTGTTCTCTGTTGAATTGATTATCGCATAATTGTTTTGTTGATCACTGAATAGCTTCTTCTTCCTTTCGACACGATTATATCGAGGTTCCTTTCGCCTGCCGTCTTCATCCACTATCTTCGAACTCGTAGTAAACTTTCCGAATCTTCTCGTGTCCCACTTGGGCTTTGAAAACCTAATCCGATCTTTGATTGTGTAAACGGTTTTCTGAGGTTCGCTTCTAAGATCACTGCTAGTGGAATTTCTTCGTTTCTTCTTATCATCAATCTTCAGAGTTGTAAATAAACTTTGATCCAGCGTACTAATTGGCCTACTCTCCTCAATCTCCAAGTCCAATGGTACGGATGTCGCGTTTGTTTTGCTTACCGTTTCTTCTATCAATTTTACAGATGTATTATTTCCAACATCATTGACTTCTATAGATCCATTAACTGTAGTATTTTTATTCTTGTTAATGATATTATTAGAGAAATTCTTCGCCTTTATTGTAACCTTTTTATTTTCATTAATTATACTTTCAGAGGAATTCTTTGCAGTATTATTTGTATCGTTTGTCGTGCTGCGCTTATTTATTTTGATGGTACGATGAGTGATGAAGGGAGGTCGAGAAAGGGTCGTAGTTCTTATTAAAGATATTCTATTTTTAGTCAGAGGTCTGTACTTTCTATAATTTTGTCGTTGAACAAAATATTTCGGAGGAGGTATCAATCCTTTAATCTCCGGCGATTTAATGTCATTTATAACGTCAATGACGTCAGAAACGTCTGGCTTCGACGTACTTTTTTCATTCGAAGATTTCGATGTGTTGTCCGCCACTTTCAACATGTTTTCGCTGCCTGCAGTCTCTAGGATCTGCGCAGACGACGGCAAGGTCGTCATCTCATAGACTTGATAAGCGTTCTTTGAATTCCTGATATTGCCCATCACATCTTCATACACCTGATTCTGATAGGAAACAGTTTGATACAACGTTGGCGACGGCGTAGTGGTGGAGATCTTTGGTCGAGATTTCCGATTTTTCGTTCTACGCATCGTACTGGACGGCGGCCTCATGCCGCGTACAGTGTGAAAATACGCGTTCCTTCCTCTTCCGATTTGCGGATCGTGCTTGTAATTCACGCGGATTGATTCAAGGGCCTCATACGGACGGTTTCTGTTTCGCCACTGGCGACTGCTGCGCTCCGGTTTCTTCGAAACCTGAGGCACGATGTATTCATCGTTCTGCTCGGGAAGTATCATGATTTTCGAGGCAAACTTTGTAGGATTTAATTCCGATGGCGGAGTCGGTTCTTCAATTAATTTCTCGGCGAACAATGGATTGTCGAGGGGATCCTCATCAAAATATTTGGCCTTAAAGCAATCCAATTTGTTTCCGAGACCACGAAGACGCGGTAGATCTTCCTGCGGACCTCGTTTAGGATCGGGTTCCTCTTTCTCAGGTAGCACTTTTTCTAGATTAGACTCCACCTCATCGCATTGCTTATAAGCGTTTCGGGAATCGTAGAACTCCATGCCGCGCGACGTCTTCCGTGGTACTGTTCTGGGATCAACGGCGTACTTTAACGCGGACGCGCTGGGTACATTTTCATTGTTATAAAATGGATACTTTTTCAAATCTGTGACAGCTTCCGTCGTTATAAAAGATTTTACAAGATCGTCTTCTGCGAATTCTCCGACGTAAGGGATGCTGGGAACTTCAATTTCGATCCTATTTTTTTCCGATGAAGTCTCGTTATTCTTCTCATTAAAACGAACGGTGATCTCTTTATCGATAACGTTACCACTAATTTTAGGTGACTCGTTCAACAGTTGTTCAAAATCTTTTTCGTTTGCTTCGTTCTTCAAGTTTCTTGTCACATATGTTTTATTTCCAACACCTGTTCTTTTCTTTGCCAATTCTATAACATTCGTATCATTCATTTGTTCATTTTGTTTTGCCGATTGGATCAAAATTGGTTGAGCGACAATATTATTTTTGTTGCTGGATGTTCCGCTCTGGTCTCCTCTTAATTTCGCAAAGAATGTTAATTTCATAGCATCTGGAACAGTGATCGGTGCATGAATTGCTTTCAGACTCGACTTTCTTTTTGATCTATCGATTACCCTATCAAATGAACTTTTATCTTGCTGTGACGATTTATTATTGTAGTCATTGGTCACACCATTATTTGCTGCTGCTTTCACATTAACGTCCGCACCGTCACGAAATTCACCTTCGTTGGATCTTTTTCTTCGCGTTCTCCAGCTTGCTTCGGAACTCAAAGGGAAAAATTTAAATGCGTTATCACGCTGTTGTGGTTTGCTGGGATAAAAATGATGGTTGTCGTTCTGCTTATTGCTACGGTAATTGGCGTAAGCATTTGCGAACGGCAGCGGTGGCGGTGGCAATAATTTTGTGGTCGGAAGTAAATTTTTGCGATAGATTGCAGGTAGCAATTGAATGTGAGTGAAGGGATCGAAACGGAACGGTAATTTGATCGGTTGAGAACGCTGTTGATTTTTCAATTTCCTCCAGTTAGTCTCCCGAGACGATTTATTTTCAGTAGAGACGCTCGAACGATTTGCTGTTGAAGGATGATCCGTCAAAAAGATTGAATATGCTGCTCGTTGAATTGGCGGCCTCCTCGGAGTGGAATCTTTTAGAAAGACAACCTTCTTCTCCTTCGGAAAAGATTGCGTTTCTTGTTTGTTTTTAATGTAATTTAGCGTCTTGTTATACTTCGCGGTCAATTCGTCACGGATCTTCTTGTATTCGTTTTCTTCTTTGAAAGACGATAGAATTTGTTTATGGGGTGATTGACTGATGGATTTAATAGGGGATGATGTCGGAACTTGTTGTTTGGATTGAGTGACTGATTTAACGGGTTTCTTTTCACGAGACGGTTTTGCTCTCGTCAAGACCTTATATTTGAGCTTTCTACTAACAGCGATGTTACTGTTGTCGAGAATAGGACCGAGGAAAGGATTTTCATGATAATCAGCTATTCGCGCGATAGCTTCTTGGGTGAAATTGAGTGTCATAACAGCCGGGGTGCTACTGGACACTGTAGTGTCAAAAAGAGTAGTCGAAGATGAATATTCTACACCTTTAGGATTTAATGATGGCATATTGGTAAATGTCTCAATTGTGGACGTGGTTATCACATTGTTGATGTAATCAGTATCGTCTCTTTGTTCGAGCAGATGACGACCGTGTGTTTGAACGGAAGGCTGATCGAATCCCACATGATCGGAGAACAAATCTCGTCGAAAGCTATTCGAAAATTCTTCTTCGAGGAATGTTGAAGGCGATGTCACAGTTTCCTCTTTCGTCACTAGAAGGTATGGACCGTGACCGTCAATAGTCGCAATCGCGATCGGCGTTCGCGTTTCATCCTGCGGATTCATGGTTGCCGAATTCGGCACGAGTGTAGACGACTCAATGATCGATGGATCTTGCTTCACCTTGAAGTAATCCCAGAAGAGCTGACTGTAATCGACCGTCGTAGGTTCGTCGACTTGTCGGAACAAATCTGTTGTGATCGGGGCGACATAGCGCAAAGTCGTTTGCTCAATAGAATATATCTGCGAGTTCGAAGAATTTTTCATAAAACCATGAGGAATTGCCAACGTTTCAATATCAGTTAAACCTGCTTTTTCCAATGGAAACGCAGTTGTCTCATAATTCTCAGAAAGCTCCTTTTCTTGGTTTAATTTTAGCGATTGTTTTGCTTTATTTACATTATTGTCTTTTCGTAATTTGGATTTTTTCTTCTTCTTCGCCTTGATAGACTTATTTTCATATTTTTCATTATCTTCAACATAATCTTCATTCTCCAATTCCGAACTGTCAACTTTGATGTCATGGCGAAGTTTCGATTCTTGTGAATTTTGATATACCTTTGAATTCCTCTCGGTCTCTTCAGTATCCTTCTCTATATCCTCTTCTAGTTTCTGGATGTTATTCTTAGCAATAAATTTGGGGTCTATCTCAGATTCTTCCCAGCTGTTTCTACCGTATCCTATCAGATTATCTTCATCATCCGCTTCCTCGAACTTTCTACTTTCTTTCAAATGATCTTGATAGTCTTCCTCATACTCCTTGAATTCATCTGGCATCAAGTTCTTATTTTTTTCTTTCTTCTTTTTACCGCTTAAAGAATTCTGTTTGCTTTTCTTATGATCGTGAAGTTTGCGCGCAAATCCTTCGTGAAAATCAGCATCTCTGATGTGTCCTCCATGATCGTAAGCCGAATCCTCGTATCCCTCCTCAGTGTACACCGTGTTAACCTTCGTGTTCGTGACAACTTCTCTCAATCTGGGTGCATTACGCTTCTCTTCATCAGTCTCCGCGCTTTCGACTGCCTGCTGCTGTGGTAATCTTTTCACAGTGTGACTTCCTCGAACCTGAGCATGCAATTTCGTCGGCACGAAGTCCAAGGTAATATTTTTTTCGGGTGGCGGCTTCGCCCAGATTCCAGGAGCCACGTATTTTGGTTTAGTAGGCACATCTCTGGCCTCTTCGTGTTCCGAATATGGTATCGGATAATCTGGAGGCTCTTCTGAGTCATTATCTTTTGTAGTATACTCGTTATGTTGATAAAATGGCGATGTATATCGATTCAAAACATTCTTTGTTTCCGAAGAATCAAGTATTTCTTTCGCTTCTACAGTCGTTGAAGTTGGCAAATAGGTTGTGAAATCTTGATAGATTGTTGTTGTAGTATTCAAGGGCTGTAACCAAGTGTGATTAGTAACTTTATCGGTGGAATCAATATTGGTCTTAGTGATGTTAATATTCTGACTCGATGACACATGATGGATGCTGGCGATCGTCAGAACAAAAATGATAACTAGATAGGTTTCTCGTTGCTGTTCCATTTCTCTGAATTGTTCTTCGCTTCATAGCACTATCAAGGTGAAAAAATATTGTTAGACATGTGACTAACAATAATTATTAAAGTATAAAAAAAAGTTTTCAGTACGCACATCTTCACAATTATTATGTTGAATATTAAAACTGAAATATGTAATATTAATGCTTAAATGTTAGAAATACGCACAAAAAGAATGATTTTGCTAAAATATCTAAAAATTTTAATAGATACAAATTTAAAAATGATTTTATTGAATCATCAAAATAAATATATAAAAAATTCAAGCATGATCATCAAATCTGTATTTATAACTAAATTTTTACATATTTCAGCAAGATCATTCTTTTGTTATTTTTTCCGTATATATTAATTATTTATTATAATATATAAGAGGAGATGAATATTATTTTAATCACAAACTGTATCAGTTTAAGATCGTGTAGAACGGCACCAAATATCGAATTCGTTTTTTCACGATAACGAATTGCAATTCAGACTCTTCACAGCAGTAGAAGACACTATGTTACTTAGTTTTCAAAGAACGCGGATTCTACGCGGACAACAGGTGATGCTTATCAATTTATGTTCGTCGCGGCAAAGGAGAGAAAATCGCGATTTACGTGCGAACTGCCGGCACGATTTCTAATCATCTTCGATCGAGGTCTAACATCAAACTGGCCGGCAGCACGGGCTGCATGGCCTAATTTATATTTTCCAGTCATCTGAAAAGAGAGGGAGGGTGAAAAACGTTAGAACGATTAGATCCCTGCTTCGCGAAGCGTGCAGATCCGATCGTTCAACGATTCTGTTACTCTCGATTGGATTCGTTCGTCAAGCCGTTTCACCCAAACGCCTCTCTTCTCCGGTTCACGTATTAGAAACTCTGATGTATAACTTCATGATACTCCAATTACAATGCGCTCGTACTCTTTTTATTTTACGGTGCGATTACGAGCGCCTCATAAAAGACGCTCGAGAAGAGGAATGTGTCGTTAATTGAGCCAAGTGCATTGCTATCGACGAAGTAAAAGAACAAGATGTATGATGAGGCGCGAGGATGCACCATGAAAATATCTATCAGAACGGGCATAGAGCATTGTGTGATTTAGTTCGTTCAGTCAACTGTGAATGGTTCGTTTCACCGATTGCGTTCTCCACTCGTGGCGATTGTCTCCCGCGTCTCTTTCCGCGTTGGGCCGCGAAGCGTATCGTTCGAGCTACGGGACTTTCTTCGCTTCGACGAGTCCGTGAGAAAATTATCATAGAATGTAATTTCCATTTCCAGAGCAGTCACAAGTGTTTAAATAGATAAGTGCAGGGATGTGTATAGTGAGCATGTAATGCTTTAGCACGCCGATGGCTGAAGTAACATCTAACTTTGACTGAATGTGATGCTTCTCGTATTTAGGTGATATTTTCACAAAATGGTCTTTTTTCTAATTAGATTATTGCATATATTTAGATATTTTATTATTAAAAGCGAATTTTTTAATTTCAAATCATGAGCATCAGTTCGAATAATTTTGTTACACAAACCAAGTCGATTGTAGCAAACGATACTCATCACCAATCTTTTCACGAACACGAGAATATGATTTTACGCACGTTATTATATCATAAGAACAAGACGAACGTAAGAGGTGTGTATTTAATAACGTATTTAATAACACATTTAATTATACAGTAAGATTGTTTTAGTACAAAGTATTTTCTTGATACTTACAGTATAATATATGTTCTGTAGTATGTCATATTATATTGTTCCTTTTGATAAAGAGACTTTTTAAATAATAAACGCGTTTTATTATTATTTTTAATGACCGATTAATAAACCTAAATGATTCCAATTTCAAACAATCCTCTAACAACTTAAATTAAAAAATTAAAAATTAATATTAAACAGAAATCATTTTTTCAATCCTTTTAGCATAAAACTTCATTATAAATCTCAATTTTTTATCTAAGAAATTGATATTCAGTTACGCTTGTTAATGTTATTCTTTTGTCGATTGCAATAAAAACAACTAACAAATTTGTATTCTAAGTTGTAAAAATGCAGGTTAAATATTTAAAATTTAAAAACGTTATAAATTTATCTATAACATAAAGACTTATAATCTTAGATAAATTTTTTTGAAGTCTAAAAAGGATTAATACTCAATTTTTTTCA
>Ga0157363_1003675_pt1 | contig 13919 bp, 7 predicted proteins | sample AttsexASBM1_FD_111477 | JGI IMG/M metagenome (GOLD analysis project Ga0157363, IMG submission 111477) | Fungus gardens microbial communities from leaf cutter ant in Ribeirão Preto, State of São Paulo, Brazil - Atta sexdens ASBM1 | ecosystem: Host-associated > Fungi > Mycelium > Unclassified ...
CGACTCAGCGCAAAGAATGTTTATTAAACTCTATTTTATATGTATATATTGAAACAAAAAATACAAAGTAAAAGAGAAACAATTTTTCTTCGAAATATTTAAATTTGTAAAATGCAATCAATCTTAAAATCCTAGATTAATCGTCAATTTCAAGATTCTCCAATAAAATAAAAAAAACAACTCTCTAATATATTAAAATTTTTCAAAAGAATAACACAAAATTATTTAAAATTATTTAAAATTAAGCGCAGTGATAAAATTTCTCTTTATATAAATATTTTTTAATTTATTGTTTCAAGCACCAATTTTTTTTATTATATATTTATATTAATTTTGTGAAATTATATGAAAATTATTATGTATTAAAATATGTATGTTATGTATTAAAACATTTTCGTAACACTGTGTCATTGTCCTCTATGACAAGTCATAATGCACGGGACTCGCAAAATCGATAATGGACGAGCAGGAAGAAGCTTGTGCATACATCGCAGCCATACGGTATGCTCGCCGCATGCCAACGAGATTACCCTATTATTACTTCATCTAGTCCAAGATGGTGCTAGCCCGTGGCTTTCCGTGCTTTGGGTACGTTAAGATAATCAGCTATTTACCGCGCAGGTTGTTCAACCCTTCTACTAAGAGCGAGGTTCTTTACACGCCTACGTTATAGCATTGTAAATATTCACTTAAACGAAAACCCATGGTAGTTGAGTGTTAATCTCAATAATTCTTTAGAGCTATCAGGAAATTTCTTTTTATCTTTTCACTTAAATCATTCCATATGTAAGAATGCTAAGTCAACAACATTTTTTTTGAAAAACTTTTTAGGAAAAAGGTTTGAAGTAATATTCTAAGGAATAAATTCTTGATTCATTGTATAAACGAAACGTTCAGATAATAATTGGAATATCTCGGTCGAACGATAATAATTGACATTGTATAACTCTTTTTCTGGAAGTCGGCGGCGTTGCGTGTCACAAGAGAGTCCGGCGGCATCTTTGCGGCACATCGCGCGTTTCAACTTTAATTCGTCGAGGGAAATACCACGAGCGCCCGCATGCCTTTCCATTAATCTCAATTATGGCGCAATTAAAAGCAGTTAACGAAAGTGGGGTCATGAACCGGCGACGTGTCCACCTTCGGGTTCTCTCGTTCTTGCTTTCGTAAGTGTTTTACGCACGTTATTTATAATTAAGAATATATTTCAAAGAAGTTTATAAAAAATGAAATTTATTCGTATTATTTTAATGTTCAAACTTCAGACATAACAAACTTTCAACATGCATTTATATTATGTGTATAAAATTGCGAAGAATAATTATAACATACTTTTTAAGGATAATTTTATAAGTATACAAGAAATAATTTAAATGATAATTGTGCTAATAATTTTATGATTATAAAATAAAAAAATTAATGTAATGTATTATTACTTTTATTCCTAATTATTAAACAAAAATGATAACACATTTTCTTTCTTTTACTTTTACAATTATAAAATTATCCTTAAAAAATACGTTATAATTATTCTCTTTGATATACAGTATTCGTATAAGGAAATTTGTTATAAAAAAAGTTTTATTTGTAGAAAATAAACATTAATTAGCAATTTTATACAATGAATATATTCTGTTCTAACAAATGAGCTTTGCATTTCTGATTTTAGAAGTTAAATTTCTCGTCTGTATAAATATTTTTTGAGTTCAAACAATTTTTAATTTTCGCTTATTTTTCAATTGATATATTTTGTATAATTATATATACATCTTTTTGATACATATAATTTTAAGAAACATAGTCTATTTTATTCTTTATGAATAAATTGTTAATTATCCAACAAGAAGTGATCATCAATTCGATCGTCAATCGAATTAAACATCGAATTGATATTGAAATCATCGTATTTATATTGATTTGACATCAATTCAATGACTCATTTCTCACTAGATAATCTTTACTTTTTAAAAATAAAGATTAAAAAAAAATATTTTCTCTTTACGAATATTTTTTGCACTCACTATATATGCTTACTAAAATGTTTTAACTGAACTTATTAGTTATGGAAATGTTGATTATTCTAATAATAAAGAGTAGAGCTCACAATTCATGGAATTAGGGATTGATGTTTCGAAACGCCGTATAGATCGTGGACAATACTTTCTGAGCCGCGAGTTATGATATATGTGTTTTCGTGTTCGAATTCATCAAGGCGCATTAAAGAGACCCGGAATATCTCATCGTCGATTTCATTTGCATTCCTTTTCTCACCAAGGCCGCATCGGGCCCATGGGACCCATAGCTCCGGGGGTTCTCGCTCGGTTGTTTCACCGCGCGCGTCTCTCGTCTATGGCTTTCGTTCTCGCGCGAGGCGGTGCGTATTAAAGGTCCACCTCGATAATAATGACAAACGTTCGTCCTCGCGGCGAGAATTATTCGTTTCGCGATCGTCCCGTCGAGGGCCTCCACGGAAATGCGGGTGTTAAATCAACGACTGGCACGAACTTAACTTACCTCGTTATCGCCCTTACGTTCTACGCACTGTGCGACACGCGAGATTTACTTAACAATGATGACGATATCTCCGAAAAGCAAGTGCGAGGATCGTTATTCACCAAAAATAATCAGTGTTCCGTAATCTATATTGATTCGTTACAATCTTTAATCAATCTTTAAATTAAGACAAATTATGCATTAAAATTAAAAACCAATATTAATATAATAAAAAGTTTAAAAATTATATATTACAATATAGAAATTTTTCATATAAAATTTTTTTATAGAAAATATATTAATACAAAGGATTATTTAAATTTTAGGAAGTTTTTAATTTAGAATTCTTTATAAATTTCATTCTAAGTAATTAGATATTAATTAAATACAATAATTAATGTTTTAATAATTAATAAATTGAACGTAGGAAAAATTAATTCTCTTTTGTTAATACGCTAATTCTTGTATATATTGACAAGAATTTTTACTGTTGCTCGACAAAGGTCAGTTTTTCTTGTAGTGACAAATGCAATCAGGTTTCTACTTGATTTGCATCATTTAATTCTTTTTAGTTTCTATCAAAAAGAACTATTTAAAGAAACGATCTTCTAATAAAAGGAAATAAAGTCCGTGTGATGTTTCCAAATAGATGTTTTTAAAGGTCTTTTTGTGACCTGTTTCGGTTTGTATGAAAAATTCAACGGTTTTCTTGCGCACTAGAATTTCTCTGAAGAGATAGAAGTGGAAGTAGTCCGATATTCTTAAATCTTGTGGTGCTTTAAATAACAATAATACTTATAAAATATTCACATATATTATATAAAGAAAATATTATTTAATATTTAAATAATATTTTCATTTTTAAACTACGGAAATGGATTTAATAAAACATAAATATTCCTACAAAACCTATTATTAATATAAAATGAATGATTATAGCTAATTTTATTTAATAATATATATATTCTAGCGGATTTTTCTAAAGCGTTTCCAAGTTGTATTCTTAGTAATAACACATCGCGATTTGTTCTCTATCATATTCTGCGTGGCGTCGGATTTCAATACCACGGACAAATAATGAAATTCAAGATGTTTCAGCCCAATGCGCGTTGCATCGGAAATCCCTCATTGTTACTGTGACGCGCATGTTCGATGGTTGTGTGTATCCTTTCGCCCTTTCGTTTAGAAGATCGGATATCCAACCGGTTCGCACGTAAAACGATTCCTTTTATTTCGATTTTTCATCGCTCATCTTGTCGTTCTCGCTCTTCTTATGCTAATACTGAAGAATAAATGCTGATAAACTGTCATGACAAATGACATAAAATTCTAATTAACATTAACTGACATTTGTCATTTTACCTAGATAGACAAATATTTTTTAAGCGTAACATTTTTAATTTATTCATGAAAAAATTTATCTTTAATTAACCAATTGTTTGTAACAAATCTAATTAGTTTTGCCATTAAATTATTTCTCGATTCATTGACAGCTACTCTAATTACGTCGATGAGTCAAGTGTGATGCGCGTTATGAGATATTTTACTGCGAACGCCGCAACACATTGCATCTTATCAATGGTTTATCAGCATAAACAAAAGCTGTATGTATTACAATACCGACGCGCGGCGCTTCAGCTCATTTCAAGATGATAATTGATAACACGTAAGTAGTACCGTGGGACAGCTTGCGGCTGCAGCTTCAAAGCAGCGGTTTGAAAATCACGATTGTTTTTTACATTACAAAGCACCACGTAATCTTGCGATTATTACCTTTCTTATTATTTATTATTTTTTTAAAACAATACTTTACCTCGTTATTTTAACTGAACGTTCCTTCATACACAAGAAAATACATACGCAAGTAGTAAATACTTGTTTCAAGCATTTCAACAATTTATATATTGGCAAATCTACCGTTTATCACAAGCATAAAATTTATTCAAAATATATTTTGAATTCTAGTAAATTTAATACTTTAATCAAGATTATTGAATTAAAACAAATTTAATTTACTTATTATATAAAGTTATTTCTTTAATTAATTTTATTATATTCTTAAAAAAAAAAAATAGGTTCTTATGAGTACACAATAATGAATTTTTCTAAAAAATTTTTTAAGTATATTTTAAGATTATTATCGGAAAAATATTCTTTAAAAATAACTGTTATTTAAAAGGAAAAAAATAAATTGAATAATCACTCTACTTATTGTTAGCAATAGAAAGATATTCTTCTGTATGTATTTTTCATTACTATAAAAATTCGAATTATTTGAAAATAATTGTTGATGTCATCGATATGAAAGAATTATGAAAATAGCCTGAAAATATCAGATGTTCTTTCAATAATAGATTTTCTAATTTGAAATAGATTCTTTGGAGATTGGGGATTAACGAGACAAAAATCCGATGCCTTTTAAAAGTTTGGAGATCGTCTTCAAACTTTTAAGAATTGAATTTTTGCATCGTTAATCAAAATTAATCTTCAAAGAATCAATTTCAAGGTAGAAAATCTGAAAGAATATCCGATATTTTTGGAATAATCTATATAAAGCGCAGCGGGACGGATAGTGATTTCCGTCTGAGAAAGACTCAGCGAAAAGACATCGAACCGGTCCGCAAATATTTTCCACGTGGTAGTTAACGTCTCCTCTTTGCGGACATAAACTCGTTGGCTTGTGCATACGTCCGCATGCGTAGTGCAGCATCTATACGAGCGCGTGCAGTTCGTCTGGATATGTTAGAGAAACTAGGTAGCCTTGAAGGGGACCTCCGTTTTCTGCCCGCGAATTCTAACCATCTGCGTGTCTCATCGCTTTTATTTAAGAGGCGATGGGCGACATCATTAATTTGCATAGCCGGCGCGCCTATCGCGGTGACCTTGTTTGCTGTGTCATCGTTTTCGTGCCGGACTTCGAGATGTATGGGGTGGTACGCAAGTTTTAAGGCCTTTCGACAAAAATTACAAACTATTTCTCGATAATATCTTCGAATTATTTCTACAGGAGTGTTCATAGCATTTTTATATCCTTAATAAAAATTAATAATTGCTAAGTACATTATTATTTAAATGAAACTCTTCTTCTATGAAGAATGGTTATTAATTCGAAGAATATTAATTTTGAACATGAACTACTGGATAAAGAAATAAGAATAGAAATAAGAATAGAAATAAGGAATGCGGGTTAATAAGAAATTAATAATTTATAGTTCACTTAAGTTGTTATAATTAAAAGCACGTCGTAAGTGCCGTGTGCTCGAAATACGTGACTCGCATAAATTTATTAAGTTGTAAAAATAATTCTCTTTACTATATACATATAAGGAGATTTTTATGAACGCAAGCAACACTTTTTAGATTAAAAAAGAATTAATTTTGTTGATTGCTTATTCTTGTTTAAAGTAACATTTTGTTTGTTATTATATTGCTTTAAAATTTTTGTGAAATTTTTTAAAATTGCCATGGATCACTCGATCAATCATATTACATTAATTTTTATTTATTATGGATATTACTTTGAGAATTTAATGTACATTTTCGTTGAGAATAACGATTATTATGGCGCGCTTCTCGCCACATATAACCACGAATAGCTTTGCGCAGAAAAAGATAGAGATTAGGATGGAAAGACGTCGTAAACAGAGCCTGAGTAGTCGCGAGATACGATTCCATCATGCTTTTATCTGCCGCACATTCCACAGCCGAAATATTTTCAGCATAAAAAATTTTTCGCGAAAAATCTTCCTTATCTTTAGTACAACTTTTTAAGTAATTATCACTGCATTTTTCTTGTTCAATTGTTGAATTATTAAATATTGTAATTATATAATTTTTAATTCTAATAAAAATGTTTTCAATTTTCACAATTTTTTGTAAATATTTTAATCGATGGATAATCATTTCTAAGTCAGGTAAATAATCTCATATAGAGTATCTTAATATATTACATCTTTAATTATTTTAACATAATATTTTGTTTAATATTTGTACTAATAATTATTTATCTTCTCTAAAGCATAAAAGAAAAAAGTTTAAACAACTTGCATTACCTGGAATATTAAATTGTTTAGATTTTATAATAGATGCTTTCATAAAGTTATTTGTTTCTTAACTTATTAAAAAAATCAAACAAATAATAATAGATAATAAATAAACTTTTTTTTAGACTCTTGCTGTAATTCATCATTATCATTCTTGTTGTAAAATAAATGAATGGCAGAGAGAATAACAGGGAGCAAAGATGTAAATACTTTATCACCTCGTTACGAGAAATGACTCTAGGGTTGGAGTGTTTCGGCGACGGAAAGTGTTTTTCAGGCTTCGTGTTCTTCTTTCGTTCGAAATCATAGGATTTCTATTCCTGGAAATATAGTAAACCGCGATGGGCGGAGATCGAGATTGGGTGAACAAACGACCGAGGGAGAAATTACATGACCCTTGCTGTATATCATTCTATTTTAGCTCGCCTTTAATCTATCCAATCCTTTTTATCAAGTGTAGCCTTATGTAAATTGATTTACGCTAAATTTTCACCATTAATCAACGTGACTGAATACCTTGTTTTGCAAATTGGACTTACTTGTTTTTCTATTCATATTTTCACTCGCCATAGAATCATACGAAGTCGCATGAGTCACAGGCGTCGCGGCGTCGCAAACCTTTGCGCGGTTCTGGCATGAAATTATTTATTGACGTCTCGTCCAATAAATTATTTCTGACAGGATGCGCGTCGAGAAACAGCGACAGCAGCTTCGTCCTACCTTACAAACACGAGGACAATTTCTGTGAGACAAAGTGTCGTGCGGAGCTTACCACGACGTGGCATTGTTCGGTCGATTGTGTCAGTTGCAACAAGACGCTTTCACGGTCGTTATTACCGCTGCGTCAAAAATTTGTCCCGTAGAAATAAAAGGTATTCTCTCGAAGGATTTCCTCGAAGAATACGCTAACTCACGCTTCGGCTCTTCGCACGGCAAAAACAGTGGGTCGCACTCGAGGTTCTTATCTTGTGTATACTTGACCTTCGGGAAAACGTTAAGCTCCTGCGGCGTGATATATCATCGAGACAGACATTTTTGGAGTCTATGCTTTAGAAGATCCTACGTGTACCTATATCTACCAATCCCTATCTGCGCTGTCGACAACTAATGTAATATTGAAGTGGAAACCCTGCGACGCTTTCACGGGATTATCTGGGAGGAGTAAGCGGATAAAGTATAAGGATATCGTATATCGGAAGTATCGCGTTAAACACACTTAGACTTTCTGGCCTGTCATCGGATTTTTATATTACGAAATATTTAAGTTTTCGATGATTAAACAAAAAATATTATTGAATACTAAAATGATTGATTTGCTCATTTTACTTATTATATTTTAATTTTCAAACTTTTTAATATATTCAAATCGTATTATTTCTTTCGTAATATTTACGATGTCTGTTAAGTAAGATAATGCTTTTTCTAAAGCAAGTAGAAACATATAATATAATTTTTTAATTAATAAAATGAGACAATTTAATAATAATGACTATGTTTATTTTTACAAACATTTTTATGTTGTAATTAATAACATAATTTATCGTAATATATAAAATCTTTTGTATAAGTACTCCCTTATAATTTTTAATAATACAATTTTATATAAAACTTTTATTGTTCAAGAACACACGTTGTACGAAGTCTCTTTTCAAGTGCTGGATGCAAGGCCGGACAAAAAAAGAGCCTTTCTTTTCTTTCAGAAAAATCGCTGTAATATGATGGAAAGAACCTAACTATTACCAGCTTGTAAATATTGCATCGCATGGCTGTAAAACGTCTAGCGAACCGAATATATAGAATCCTTCCGCCATCGCAAGGATTGCGTCTTATTTCGTTTGCACGGTGCACATTCGCGACATTGTATAAAGCGACATTTGTCCCGCGGGAACATCGCTACTCATCGATTCGACGTGGGCCGACGTGGAAGGCGAATTTACAACTTCCTTCCTCCAATGTGATTCCAACATCGACAACGAGCATGTGATCTATGATCGAACGAACAGCGAGAAGAAGGCATGAAGTTCTCAATGATTCAATAAAACACGATATTAAAACGTAAAGTGTGTGCTCTTATGTTTGTGTGTCATTTTAATTCAAGTATGTTCAATAGAATTACACAATAGTAATGATACAAAACATCAAATATTTGTAAAAATTTACTATCTTCTTTATTGCATTTCAATAACCATATTTTTAAAACAATTTTGATAATTTAAATGGAAAATTAGATAATTTGAATATCTAAATACTTCAATATAACGCATCGAATTAGAATATTTTAGTAAATATTTATTTCTGTATATATCTCATACCTTATTTACTTATCAAAAAAAAAATATATATATATATATATATATATATATATATTAATTAAAAAAATTGTATTTTCATTCATTTTTGCCATAAAAATAAGAAAACACATTAATCGAGAATATCAGTAAAAAATTGCATTCTTTGTGAAAGTTTCAAATTTTATCTGATCCTCGGACCGTTTATTTCAGTCGCGAGAACACGCAAACGCGGCGAGAAGTTGCAGAATGTTTGTGCATTAACTACGTGGCGATAAATCGCGTGGGAATAAGATTCGCGACACTCAAGTACCATCGTTTTCTATTGGCGGTCTTCTGCGAAAGGGTTTTTAACTACGCACCTTCGTGGAAAAGTCTCGCGGTGAAAACGATATATTTCTGTTTGTATGGGAGAGATCGTGCTAACGTTAAGAGTCGATAGATCTTTGCAGGTAGAACAAAATCGCACTTCGAATATTCACTCATATTTGCAAAAGTAGAGATTCTTCTCATCGATGTAGTAGCGATTCGTCTCAGCGATGTAATTAAATCAAGCTATATTTACCATTGCAAAGATGCAAATTTAACTTGAAATGTGATTTGTAATATTAATTTTAATGCGTGTATAATTTACTTTGACTTTGTATTTTTTATGAATTTTTATTTATTTTTTAATAATTTTTAGTTAAATTGGATTTAAAGATTTTTGTTTATAATGTTACTATAATTCTCAAACCTTATTTTTCACTTGTCTTCTTTCTGCCATTTTTGTTGTATACTCGAAAATAGGTATTAGAAAAATAATCTAATTACATTAATTTGAATTGAAAAGAGTAAAAAAAAACAGGGATTAAAAACAACATTACAACTACAATACACATATTGGAATAAACTACTTTTGCAATATGTGCTTTGGAAAATTCTGCTGCGGGCGAATCTCCCCGTGATCGTATACAAATAAATCATGACCGTCACACAGAAGGGGTAATAAATCCGATGAGACTTTTTCTAATTATACGGCCTGCTTCGTGCTTGCAAACGGCATTGAAGGCGCCTGCTCAGCGCCGTCCGTTAACAACCGTTCGAATGGCGTATAAAACAAGTCGTCGCGACGTTTTCATTGCGAGCAAAGTGAGGGGGGACGAAAGAGTGTATAGTATACCGGAGGGATGCAAGAGAGAAGAAAGTCACCCTCTATGTGAAGCCTTTAGCCAAATGTATACGGTCGTTATGTTAGTCAAGTATGTTGACGGGTCTTCAGCTTTCCTTGCGCCGCTCTTTTCTTCTTCTTCTCAATTTCGATTTAAACAAGCCTGGCCGGCTTGGCCGTATTTTTAGTACTGCGAGATCGTTTGGATCTCCTGCTTGTCGACAACGGCATGCGCATGTTCCCGTCGGTGCGATGAGTTAAAGAAATCTGTTGTAACATATGTGATCCTACTGCCTTACGGCTTTCTTATCTTTTTCCGACGTGACATGATAATTTTTTAATTAAAATCTACTACTTGGTATAGAAATGAGAATATTTAAGATAATTTTTTCTAATAAACTTTATTTTTAAGTAAGTAATTTTAACTTTTCGTCTATAATCATATTTTTAATTCAGTTCAAGTTTTTTTTATTGTTGTAGACTTTCAAAAAGTGTGGAAAAATTCAGTTACTTTTCAATATGTCTGTTATAATTAGTTTTAATTAATAAATAGATTTTTAACAAGATATTTTCGCAGGAGGAACCGGATTCCACCTTTCTCTTTATTTCGGAAAAATTTCAGAGCGAAATTTTGCTTATGCCAATAAAGACCTAGATTGTAGACAGAAGATTAATTGTCGTCTTATGGACAACGTGAAATAGAATAGAATAATTTATTATTTCAGTTCATATTATCAAGAAGAGACTTGGTTTACAATAACAAGTATATAGAAATACCAGTATTTCCTTTTGTACCTTATAAATAAATGACTAACTACAAAAAAACTAGCGACTGTAATAAATCTATTTTATCTCATATCATCGACTTTTTTTATTCTATAATCTATTGTATACATGAAATAATACAAGAAAGCAAATTCTTTATTCATCATAATTTTTTTATCATAATTCATCATGCTCTTTACACGCTACGATATTATTATTATATTTTATTATTAAATATTAGATAAATTTCCTTTTGAGCTATCAATGAGCACTCGTAAGGGCTGATGAAAAATATGTTACTTCCGCCTAATACGTATTTATTCGCTTTCAAAAAAGTGAATTATTATCATTAACATGTAGATTTAACGTAAGTAGGTCGCCCTTACTTAAAAGCTACGATTCCTCCGTAGAAATACTTTCTTTATCGTCTCGTTAGTATGTCGTCGTTCGAGATGAGAGGCGATTATTCGGTACCTCGGAGCTCGGAGTGCGTGTCGAATCGATCGGCACGGTCGAGTCGAGATCGGAATGACTCGTGAACCATGACGTGAACTATTGATGCATTATCGTGTAATGTTCTCATGATTCCGCTCTTCCTCTAATGATTGTTTTTCCCTCACGACATTATGACAGAGCGTATGATTAATAACATGTCGTTGAATAAAGTGATAAGATTTCTTTTATGTAATCAGCTGCACGATATAGTGGCAATAAAATCCCTAGTAAAAATTTTTCTCAAAGTTTTTATACAAATTGAAACATATTTCAAAAATATTAAAAAAGTTTAAATCTTTTTTTAAAATTTTTCGTATATGTCAATTATTAAATGTTCTGTTTCTTATTTTACAATTTCTGAAAGAATACTTGAAAAAGCTCTTCTAGATTTCATAAGATTTTACCAAAAATTATTGAATAAGAAATCTTAGAAATCTTAGAATAGAATATTTCACAATTAATATACGTGAACAATTTTAGAAAAGATGTAAACTTTTTCGACATTTTTGAAAAGTATTTCAAATTTGTATAAAAAAAATCGAAAAATTTTTAAAAAGTTATAAAATTTATTATAAACACCGAAAAATTCTAAAATTTACATAAAAATTCTGAACAATTATATGAAAAATTCTGAAAACAAATTTTCATTAAAGATGGCACTGAAGTAATTACGAATTTTCGATCTTTCATAATAAAAGAGCAATGGAGTAACTATTCAATCTTTTAACAAGATATCAGAAATAATCTATGCTTCTATTATATTTACAAGTTGAAAATAAAAGACTTTTACATTGTAAATATTCAAGTATATAAATATTCAAGTATATACTTTATAATATATTTTTCTAACAAATATAAATTTTGCTCTTTAATTTAATAATCAGTTTAATTATCAATTAGTCTTGATAATCTCACAATTGACAAACGTGTAACAAATTTAAGAAGTAAGGATAATGATTGAAAATCTTAAGAAAATATTTATTACGTTCAGACATTATTACGACATTATAAACCTTTGTTTCCAGTGAAATTTGATTCTCTCACGGATATATGTGCATCCGTGGTACGGATGAATGCGAAAAAACAATTTCTCACAGTCGCAATCAGCACATGCGTGCCAGTCCACGGCTTGCAATTTCGCAATGAATTCCATTAACAGTACCACCATTACCAATTAACTCTCACGATGGAAATTAAAAAAAAACGGAAGCGATTATTTCGCAGTCCTTTGTTTAAATAAGAAATAAAATTAGATTGAAACTAAAAATTGTTGCAAGTAATAGGTTTGTGAAAAAATTTTAATGATCTGTATCTATACATACATAGTGAGATCAAAAAGTATTCGTACGAAGAAATTTATTATAAAAAAAGCCTATTTGTAGAAAATAAATATTAATTAGCAATTTTATACAATGAATACATTCTGTTCTAATATAAATAAATGAGCTTCGCATGCTATTTCTGATTTTAGAAGCTAAATTTCTTGTCTGTACGAATACTTTTTGAGCATTCAAACAATACAATTTTTAATTTTCGCTTATTTTATCGAATGATATATTTTGTATAATTAATACACATCATTTTGGTATATATAATTTTAAGAAACGTACAATCTATTTTTATTCTTCATGAATAAATTGTAAATTATCCAATAAGAAATGATCATTAATTAAACATCGAATTGGTGTTAAAATCGATTTTATATTGCTCGGCATCAATTTGATGACTCATTTCTCGCTGGATAATATCTGCTTTTTAAAAATAAAGTTTTTTTAAAAAATATTTTCTCTACGAACGAATATTTTTTGTATTTATTGTGTATAATTTATTTAGCTAAATATTTGTTTGGCATATATTTTCTCTCTCTCTAAATTAAAAATGAGAGATAAAATATACATTTATAATATGATTAAGTACAACATAGGATACATAAAATATGAGTCTCGAGAGAACGTACAGTTTATCATTAGGCAAATTTTATATAATGTTTACTACTTAATTAAAATATATATAATTCTATTGTTATATTTAAATCTGAAAAAATGCGAAGACAATAGAGGATTGAACGAAATAAAAACGACATGAAATGAGCATCGATGTGATATTGTTCCCACCATTAAGACTTATTGTTGGTGTAAGTCTTATTTCCAAGTGACCTAGAGCCACGCGGTGTGAGAAAAGGAACTTCTTATGAGCCAGGAAATTTTTTCTCGTTCAACCGAGCGCACATCCTGATGTGTTTTGCGATGTAGTCTCTCGCATTGTCCGTCCCGATGACGTGACAGCCGTGACTCGCTTAGCATAAAACAGCGTTGTTCGATCGTACTTGTTAGCATATGCAGTGCGGTAGCCTTGCTCGTTCGAAAGCGACTCGTAAAACGCGCTCGTAGCGTTTCCTACTGTTGACATCACAATAACGATATTAATTATGCTATGTAAACGCGCAGAGACGCGATGGCCGGACTCGAGTTAATGCTTTACTTCCTCGCCATCCGTTATTCGCCGTCGAATGCACTTGTCGCCGTTGCAGTTTGATGAATTGGCTATTCGCCAGTCGCGTAGCTTCCGATTCTGCATCGTTTCTCTAATGGAACTGCCTGTTGTCAGTTTGCAAAGCGAAATGTTTATTGTCAATACAAGATATCCAGAAATAAGATATTTTTTATTTAATTGCACGATTTCGCA
>Ga0157363_1003676_pt1 | contig 13918 bp, 5 predicted proteins | sample AttsexASBM1_FD_111477 | JGI IMG/M metagenome (GOLD analysis project Ga0157363, IMG submission 111477) | Fungus gardens microbial communities from leaf cutter ant in Ribeirão Preto, State of São Paulo, Brazil - Atta sexdens ASBM1 | ecosystem: Host-associated > Fungi > Mycelium > Unclassified ...
TAAATCCAACAAGAAAAATTAAAATTATTATTTTATAGAGAAAAGAAAAAAATAAAGTGTAAAAAATTGTAAGTCATTCGTTACACATTTAAAGATTAGAAATTCTTGCTATTTTAATTAAGAGTAGACTTATAATAAAAAATATAATGAGAAAAGAGAATTCTAATAAATTCTAATAAGCTTAGAAAAGACTCTTATCAATTTATTTTTATATTTATTATGTGATTGTTACATAACATTTTGTGAAGTTATATTCGGTGAATATGTGTGCGTACACGAAAAAATGGTCATTGGAGAGAAAGTAGGCGACCTCGAAGTAGGTTCCTTCTAACAGAGTTTTGAAATCACTGAATCCGATCATCAAATCACATTTACGATTCCTCTCATGGAGTATTTACAAATACCAACCTTTGTACGGTATTGATCGAAGCATGGAATTCAAAGAAAATTGTCACAGTATTCTGTCGGCCTAATTAATCTTTGTTCGAAGTCATTAATTTTATCGTTTATTCATTCGCTAAATTATTTAAATTTTTTACATAATAAATAATGACATTTTCAATATTTTTGATAATTTATTTAACGTGCGCAATCGCAAATAAAATACAATATATTTAACAAAAACATAAAAATATAAAAAGGCTGGGTGTGGACCAAGACATTTAATTAATTAAATTTAATTAACTAGATGTCTTATCCATGTAGCCTTTTTATATTTATATTAATTTATTTCCAATAATTAAACATTTGAATTAACTAAATTTAATTACATTAATTAATTAATTTAATCAATTAATTTAAAAAACATTTAATTAGCTAATAATCCAAATTTTGTGATTGTAAATAAAAAATATTACAAATCATCAATAAAACAGAATAATGTAGGATTTTCCAGAATAATAAATTGAATAGACGACACAATTAGGTGAGTAGGCTTTGTAGATGATGTTACCAAGTTTTTACTCGCCGGCGCCAGTGTGAGCCGGTCGTTCCTGCGAGCTACCGAAAGAATTCAACCATGTCTAACCGGGAGAACACGTGATAGGATTACAGGATGAGTAAAGGGCAGCTTAACCTACAACTACAACCCATTCACACCGAAAAAAACCTTTTCTCTCTCGACTTACTTACTCGTAGCTGCCATGCTGCCACAGCGGATTTTTAAAGCGCATCGTTCTGCCGGCACCGTTGGCGGTAACACGAGTATTGTTACGGAGTTTTACTCTTGCCGTTGGTACGGTCGCGATCGCCGCGATCGATGACGGATACGATCGTAACTGCACAGCCACAAAGGCATCTCGAACGATTTCGCCGGCGTGCTCACGCAGGAGATGCGTGTGCACGCACGTATAATACGCGCGCGCACGCTATGCAGGACAAGGGATTCGTGGAGCGTGGAGCTCAGTGGAGCTGCTGCGTGAATTGAAAATCATCGAGATTGAAGACATTGGTATGGAGAAACATTCTCCAAACGGTTCTCGCATCGATTCGTGACAATGGAAACGCGACGAATGACATTAAGTAAATTCTGCTCCAAATTTTCCACATCGCGGAAGATTGAAGTCATCAAAATAATAAGAAATAACCGGGTCCTGTTATTTCTTGCTGCTCTCAGTTTTCTGGAGCTCGACGAAAGAACTCCGGATTGCGAAACGCAAAAACGATCATCGTAATGAATAGAGTTAAATAAAAAAAAAAATCGGACTTACGCAAAGAGGTTAGCCTCATTGTTTTTCTTTTTCTTCAAGTGCATCCAGTTGCGAATGTGACGTTTCTTGCTATTAGTCTCTTTTTTATGTTTGCGCGATTTACCAAACATATTTCGATGGATAAGGATGAAGAAGGACAAATAAAAACACCAATAGTCGTATCACACTGGGCGTTCAACAAACATGCGTGTCTTTAATTTCACGCCTTTTTAACATACGTATTCGAGTATTTAGCTCCGCCGTCGCACGATGCATACTTAATCTTCCGCGATCTCACCATCGGCGAAAAATCCACGTGAAAACTGTACTGAAAAAATTCGTGCGATACCGACAATAAGCAACTACCAACTAAAAAAGAGAAAGATTCAGCTTTGTGTGTCACGATACGAGTAACTGTACAGGCATGTAATGAATATGTGAATGTACGTATCATAATGCCATATGACGCAGACGATGAAGGATACGGGAGAGGATTGAGCGATGATGTTTGCATGGATTTAACACGCTGACTGTACTGCTTGTGTGTTAATTAACTAAGCGAAAGCCTAACGAAAGAGATCGCATGCTAATGGTATGGTAAATAAATTAAGGTAATTTCGAAGAAATGTATCACATCACTGGTCTTTAATTGACTTCTTATTGACGATACGTAGAATGGAGAAATACAATTACCTATAATTATAGTTATTACACTGTATCTCTGATAGCATTCAAACCGTTAATGATGAGTAGTGTACATCTAAATGCTCGTATTTGCACTACCATGTATCTCAATCTCGTGCAATGATGAGAAAACATTCAATCAATTTTGTTACATTTCATTCAGTTATTTGTTTCTGAATCAGAGCAATTTTATTAATGATAAACGTGAAAGAGAACGATTTTGTCGATTGAAAATATTTAAAATTTACTAGATCTGAAAATAATTTTATTAGATCACCAAAATTATGTAGCGCCCAAGCTAGTTGCTCGAATATCAAAACTTTTTGCGATACTTCTCATTATGTTTGAATGTCCTATATATAATTATTTTGACGATCCAATAAAACTCTTTTCAAATCTAAATTAAACTTTGAAATACTTCAAAATCATTCTTTCCGTGCGTATATATATTTTATGAAACGTTTTGAAAGGAAATTAAATGAAGTATTTTTCAATATGGCTCACCAACGTAGATTATCCGCTATGTAAATTATGCAGTATCACGATGTAGATTGTTGGTTCGACAGAGCATATTTTAACATAAATTGAGCAAAGGGCACTCGATGAGTATTTCTGTTCTTTGAATAATATACGAAGACCAGAATAAACCTCGCCATATACTTTGCGTAGAATAAATGCATTTTCAAACAAGTATATTTGTAAAAATTTACATTCTGATTAAGTTCTTGTGCCTTTGCGCAAGAACCTAATTTTTTTTAATAAAAAAATTGGCATGTATAATTATAGCCATGGCCAAGGCGAATTGGTCACTTTAGATAGAATCATTAGATCTGTTTTACAACAATTTGCTTCTATTAAAATTCAATTTTCTCACGTAAACATTTCTCGATTCACGCAATGAATTGTCAAATATTCGGCGCTGATTGCGTTAAATGTAATAAACTGCGATTTACGAGTCACTCAATTAAAAGAACGCGATTAAAAGTGAGTTCGAGTAGGTCGGATAAAAATATGCGTACTTAAAAGCAAACTTACTCAAAGAGGTTTTTTTTCTCAACTTCCCAATTAGATTTCTTGTTTTTCATTTCCATTGTTTTTTGCTTACGATAATCATATGATTTCTGATATTTTTCCAAAAACATATTGTATCTTTTTAACGGCTAAAGCAATCAATTAATCGCGACGCACTGGAGTTTCGTTTGCAACTATGTTTGCAACAGATAATCGTCTCTTTAAATACGCGTTTTATTGATATATAACAAGCATTTAACCCCGTTATGATAAAAATCTTCCGTGAGCTTAATTAATTGAAAATTGCGCTTGAAAATAGCGTGGGAATTATGTGGAAATCACTATCAGATGATCGAGCAGATGATCGAGAATGGCAGATTCACGTACCGTAACATATCAAAGTACACTGCAATATATTTATTTACAAACCGTTGCAATTTTATTAGCCATTCTTCGATTATATCCGATTTTCTGGCACGTTTCTCCGTTTCCTTTCCTTACGCTGCCGAATATCAAATAAAGTGTTTGCGCTTCGTCGAAAGGTACCTTACACTCCTTTCTTGGCTCACGTCGTGCCTCCTTTTTGAGACACGCATGTAAACGTGGTCGATATGAAACCGGTTCTCAAGCAAGCGAGAGAAGCGTGCGAGAATAAAAAAATTGGAACTCTCGTGCCAACGTCTCCCAAAAAATATATTCCGTACAAATTATAATAGCCGCTATTTATTAGCGTTCATGTTCGCGTGCAGAAATTTCTGCGTGGCGAACCATTGCCACATTTAGATACGCGATTCTGACAAGTACATTTAGTCTGCTATTTCAACGTGCGCTAAATTCTTACGTCATTTTGACACGTGTGTGAGAGGATTCATTTGCGCTGTGCAAGCATTAGTTTCTCGGAAAATTCGTGCATTTAATAGTCGCCGAGTTAGCACGTGTCGAGTTACGCAAAGTGTCCAGGAGATATATAATACTACCCCAGCACTTGAAGCTATCCGCCGAGGACGAGATATCGCCATACAAAAGGAAGGACGAGATATTTTATGTTAAGGTGTGTATCGCGCGACGTTGCACATCACGTTGCACGGTGCCGGCTCATGTGCGAATTGTATGTACCACGAATGTCAAACAGACCGTAACAGAAAACTTTTGTATGTGCATTGGGTCCGTTAGACCTTTGAAACCGAGGTAAAGTTTCGCAGACGCTTGCTAAAAAATTATAAATTCTCTTCCGCTCATATTTATAAAAGGAACAATCTAGTCAAAAAAATCACATTTTTATCGAATTTTTATCTCAACTTTCATTTCGATCATTTTGCACGCAGTTCTTATACTGTTTTCTTTTCTTTAATTATTTCAATCAGCAAATATTTATCTAAGAAGAAACGAGAAAAGAGCAAAGTTTAATCAGTGATACGTTTCAAATCATCTTTGTATCACCTTTCCACTTTAAGATATAATATACTAAATAAAAGAAGGAACAATTATAATTTTTTTATGCACCTTAATTAATTCGGCGGTCCATTCTTATTTTTACTCATGTCTTAAGTTTCATGTCTTTCGCCGGTCAGTGACCGTTTTTTCTTGGCAAATGACAGCACAGGCTAACGATGAGCAATATGTAATGTGTACTCGGGAAGTTCGACGTAACCTCGACGTAACGAACGCATAACATCACGCACGTTTGTCGCGTACACACGCATCTGTCCGCAGACGCACGCACGTACGTACGCACGCACGTACATCACACACTCACCTGAACTCATGCTCGGACGTGCTCGGCGTTTCCTGCGTGTAAACATCCGCGTAGACGATTATTGTCGTCGGGTCTCCTTCTGCTCCCATCCTCCCGCCTGTCATATCGCCGGAACGAAATGATTACACCGCGCCGGCGTCTTGCACTTTATGCCGTCACGTGGTCGACGCGGTTCCCTCTTGTTTCAAGCTGATCGTCCCACGCTGTCGGCTGGAATTTGTCGCCACACGGCCCACACGCGGTAAGCCCAATATTTCTCGCTGACAAAGAAAGAAATCACATGTAACCGCAGACAATACGTAATGTCATCTTACTTCGCCAAGGTCGTCATTGTGCGGAAAATTTCGAGATCTCGGAAGAAATATATCTTCACAACATTGATGATGTTGATGTTTTGAAACTGCATTGCAATTACGTAATAATACTAATCGACGATAAATTGCTGCATGAGTGAAGAAATAGGCTTGTAATACGCGCGACACTACTGAATTCTGACTGCAACTATACGTATTGACAAATTGCAAACAATTGATAACTCTCGTTTATTTGTGCCTCGCGCTTTGTGATCATCCTATAACCACAGGGATCCTTCGAAAACTAGATATATCTATAAATAATACTCTTTTCTCAGTTGACTCCTTTCTTCGTTCTGTGCGTTCGTTACTCTTTACTGAATTAAAAGATTTTTCTGGAATCGTCAGTGAAACACATCTTAATTATCCCAAGGCATTTTTGAACCGTAATTTCATAATTTCACATTGAAAGATCGTTCCCAATTAATCAATTATTTTCTTCCAAATGTAATGCAAGGAAAAGATTGAAAATCAGTTATACTTCAATTAATTAACTTTATATACGGAATTATAGACATACAGACATACGTAAAAATGTTTTTAATATTTATTTGCGAAAGACAACACAAAATTAAATATGATTTCAATTTGGTTTCACTTGAACAATTCTTAATCAGCACAAGATAATTATACATGTATTTGTCACTATCTGCACATCAAACCGATCGAGATTTTTAAGTCTGCCAATATCAATTATCTAACACAAACAATTTGTTTTCGTCGCACTTGTACGCATCATGCGTCACGTTTGGGGATCGGAGAGGGTCTGTCGCTGCCCCTTCTACAGACTTCTTATAGGGTCCTTTGTTGCTTGCCGCCTACCGAGAGCTCCGGTCATCTGTGAATAGGTCGGAAAGCCTCAATTTCCAAGAGTCACGATACGAAAGAGCGGACAGAGAATCATATCCTTTAGAAAGATCTTTCTGGAAAAGATTCAATATTTTCTACAATTTCGCTAATATATATTCAGCGTACGATTGTACGATAGATAAGGTTAAATAAAAAGTATAAATTTCTATGTTTATATGTATATTTGTTCGTTATTTGCGAATGTAAAAACATTAAATGAAAATGGATATTATTCTAATAATAAGACAGTGAAGTGTTTAATTTTATACTTGCATAATCATTTATATTAACATATTGAGCTTATCAACATCTGTTTATCATAAAGCAAAAACAACAATTATGACACAGTGATAAAATATATATATAGCGTGTTTCAGGTATCAAGAGTCTGCCTAAAAAAAGAGAAATTATATCTTCTTTTAAAAATTTGAAAAAAATTTGAAAAAATATTCTAATATTTGTATGTTATGATACTAAAAAGGAAATTTTGGAATCGAAATTCTAATTTTGTTTCGAAAAAACAAAATTTATTCACGAGTGGATCATTACAATTCCAATTTTCCTTATGATATCATATTCCACGTACATTAGAGTATTTTTGATAATTTTTGTAGATTTTTAAAAGTGGACATAATTTTTCATTTATTTAAAATTAAAAAATTGATTTTTTCCATATTGCTAAATTTTTCTCACTAAAATTAATATTTTTATCTGAAAGTACAGAAAACATGCTAAAAAATGTATGTCTATAAAAATTTTATATTTTGCAATTTTAGCTACAAATGACAAAAAAAGAAATATTTTCTTTTCATGGTTTAATAATCTCTAATATCTTTGAGGCATACAGTACTTATTTTTTGGCAACCGTCAACATTATACAATGCATTAATATGCTTCATTAATATGCTTTCATTTAAAAAATTTCAATTAGTTATTTTTAGATGGATGCAAGCGCCATATATAAGTGGAATACATCAAGATATAAGTTTTATTTCAACGTGCCTTTGTTTCTCTTTAAATAGATAAAAATATTATATTATTGATATAATAAACAATAAAATAAAGGAATTTTGTATGTTAGGAAATATTTTTTTTAAATGATAATTTTTTAAATAAAAATTTAAACACATAATTATACGAAAATAGTATCGAATAAAGAATTAGAAAAATATTTTATTCAAAGTAACATAACATGTCTATATTATACAAAATTAGAAAAATGCTACAACATTGTTTCTATAAATAATCCAGTGTTTGTTGCTTCGCATGTTATCATTTCATAATTTAAAAAAATAGCACAGCTAAATATTTTTTTCAAATTTTCGTAGGCTCCTTTATTTTCTTCTCTGCATTTGACGTGTTTTTAGCATTGTTTTTCTTCCTGATATTTTCAACCGTGAACACAAAATTGAAGATATCATCCGCTAAAAGAGCCGGTTCTTCAAATGCTGGAAAATGGCCCCCTCGTGGCAAATGATTAAATTGTATCAGATTAGTAAATTTACTGCCAAGGAGGCTTTTCGGTTCGTAAGCTAGTTCATGAGGAAATGCCGCACACGCTACTGGCACATCAACAGGCAATCTAGAAATTGAACATACTCATCAATAGAAATAAAGCAAAAGCTGTTATTTTCTTTCGAATATGGAAAATTTAAAAAAAAAATAGAATTGTAATTAGAAGAAAAACATACTCATCGATACCACTCGTCATAGAAGCTTTCGTAAATTGTTCGGCATAAAGTCGTACACTCGTAGTGAAAGAATTGGTAACCCAATAAAGCATGATATTATCTAAAAGTTCATCTAAAGTGAATTTTTCGAGGAGACCACCATCCGCTCGAAATCTGTACTCTGGATTCGTCCATGTACTAAACTTTTCCAAAATATATGCTGCTAATGCGACTGGTGAGGCTGCCACGGCAGTACCTTTAAAAATATATTTTCCAATTACTGTTTATAATTCTTTAAACTGGCAAACTCTCAAATCTCTCAAATCATATATATTTAAATGTTTTTAAATACAGAAATGATATTGACATATTTACGTTGATATAATCCAATCTAAGATTTTGTCTTTAATTTAATTTTTAATAATTTAATTGAATATAAAAATATTTACAATATTTATATTATATATATATATCAAGTACCTATAGTATCTGGTTTACTAGATTGTATATGCATGTATCCACTTTCCTCAAGAAGTCGACCCGTGTGATATCCCAAAGGATACATTCTATTGGCATATTCACTCTCGACTACGAGCGATGGAATAAACGCACCGATGAATCTCCACAGCGTACTGGACTTTACCTTACCCATACACATGTTCGAATGAGTACCAAGAACACTGAAAAAGATTGTCTTTTTCATACTTTGTATTTCTATATATTGAATTATTTAGCAAGTCATCATTAATATGTAAAAAATACGTACTTATTCGGGAAAAAAGTAGATAAATGCGTAATAATAGCGGCGCCCCAGTCTCCGCCCTGCGTGTAAAATTTATCATGACCGAGACGCAACATAAGATTTTTGAATATAACAGCCATCTGAAAAAAACAAACGATTGACAGTGATTATTATGTATTATTAGTTTTTGTCGATCTTAGAAGAAGCAACTAACGATCTCATAAATGTTCCGTGCGATCCGTGATTGTATTCTTTAATAAACAGTTTTTTATTAAACAGTATTATAATAAAATTACATATTCAACAAGAATTGTTACAATCAAGAATCTCTTCAATTCTTTTAATGATATTTAATATTAATTTAAAATTGTGAAACATCATGGAGATGTTATTAAACATCTTGGAAATGTTATCTTAGATGTGATGTATGCAGGATTTGAAATTTCGATTATCAGAATATAATGTATAACAATTGTTATTAAATACATTGTACATTTCTTATAATACTGTTTAATAAAAAACTGTTTACTATAAAGAATACCAAGACTCACTTAGAGAACGAGCACCGATTGTTCGGAATATCTATGAAAGACCGTTAGCTCTTTGAAACTAACAAGTTCTTTTGTTTAAAATCTTGGCAGAAATTAAGTCCGAATTACTCTTTATATCCGCTCTTTATTTCAAAACTATCGCGTTCCATACTCGATTAAAATGAAGAGTTTGCCTTGCTGATAAGGAGTATGAATATTACGCCATTTAATAAAATTATTAGACATTTTTTCCGTAAACTTTACCTGCGGAGGACCCAATCCTTGTCGTACGGCCGCTTGTGAAAATCCATAACCCGGAAGCGAAGGTGCGATCACTTCAAACACAAAGTCTTTGTCGGGACGCGGTGTCGTTAACAGAGAAATAATTTTTTGGAATTCCACCACCGATCCTGGCCAACCGTGAAGAATTAACAATGGCAAAATCTTTAATTTGGTTTGCGAAACGTTAGGTTTCACCCGATAAAAATGTATATCCAGACCTATAGACATCAATTTATTCAATTATTACAATTTATTCAGCTTTATACTTTGAATGAAATTCAATTTCATTAGTTCATATAAATATTAAATAGCAATTGTTTCTTTGAGAGAATCAAAGAAACTAATCATCAACTAATCATGTGATATATTTTGTATTCTGATATAAAAATAATGAAAATTTATTTTCTTTGTATTTTTAATAAAAAATTAAAAATTCTCAATGTGTTACAAATTATAAAACCGCTTGTTCTTTCAGTAAAGTACTTTAACGGAGCTTTTACGACGAGTTAGATTATCTGGGCCGGCATTTATTATTTCCTGCTAAGGAAATAAAGATTCGTTCAAAAGACTGCAGTCGATTAAAAAAATTTTATTACCTTGTATATTGGTCATGTATTGAGGATACTTATTGAGCAACGCTTGCCGTTCAGTCCAGTTATAATTCGTGCTCCAATATTCAAGAACATCTTTCAAGTAAGCCGTATTCATGCCGTAAGTCCACGCAGTATCCTCCAATGGTTCTACCAATTCTCTTCTGTTTTTGAGCCGTTTATTTAGGTCATCAATTACCTTACTCAAGAAATTTTATTTTAGTCGAAAATAGTTACGCGTATTTTTTTTAATGTGATCTTTAGGAAATAAGAATTAAAAGTTGAAGCTGGATCTATAATGCTTAAATAATTTGTGTATACTATATGTATATATATGTATATATATGTATGTATTTGTAGTCATTTGGAACTGCGCGCCGAAATTTCATCGAAAAACGCAAAGAGCTAAACTATTGAAATAATATCATCAGATATTACAATTAAATTTTGATGTTTAATAGGCATTTATATTATAGGATATATAATATAAGACAAAATTATAAAGATGTTTTGAAAAACAGTCGAAAGTATGCTACAAAATACAAGTTTCGAGCTTTAAAATATCTTTTTTTTTTTTCTTTACAATGATCTTTCATTGAAAAACTTTGCAATTTTGAATGTTTTAAAAGTATTCACTATTTATATATAAGATACTTTACTGCTTACTTTAATTGATTGCAAAGTGCAAATATTGCTGATAATTTATCATGAGTATATTCCTATTGTGTTTATAACACTTGTAAGCATTATTTGTCTTTATTTAATATTTGACAAACGATAAGAATAAACTGATGTTTACAACGAATGTGAAAACGGACTTCTCGTATTTGATTATGTAATAGTTCTTGCAGGTATAACTTATAATAATTAATTTTCATTAACAGAAATTACAGTGCTGTTAATAAAAATTTCAGTAAGATATCATTGAGATAATAATATCAACTATAATATATATAGTAACATAATAATACTGATAGCATCGTGTCTATATATAGCATATTATGCGATTAAGTGAGATAGCAACTACGAAGTACGTATTAGTCGTAAATACGTACCTGTTACGCAAATAATACTGTGAAATTGATATCTGTTAATAGTTAAAATGTTCTTTGTTTGTTACAATGTAATAATATCTTACATAATCGGTATATAAAGGCGTAGAGAATGCAACCTTGAAAGCATATCATTTTCCTTAACAGATAAATTACATCTTTTTTTTTCAACTTACCGATTTCGACACTGCAATAGTAAAAGATCGTACTTCTTTCGAAGCATCTTTATTTCTTTCTGGCCCCCAGAATGTCTCGGGCAAGTCCGGTACATTTACAGGATTAGTTCTGTAAACAATCGAATTGACGACGTTAAATTATGATTGAGTTACATAGACTATCAATTAAGTATATATATATATATATATATATTTATAAATCCAATACGAAAAAAAGAAAAAAATAAAATTTTGCCAGTCAAAAACGTTTTACTCTGTAAAAATATTTTGATGTAAGAGATGAGTAATTCGTAATTACAACTTACCGGAGTAAGAGAGCTATGCCAATGGCAAGAACGAAGATCACGGTCGTGGTCTTCCACATGATGCGTCCGTCTCTTCTGAAATAAAACGTACGACTAACGATAGTGCAGATAGCGCTGCAATCATTGTCGATAGAAATAGTAGGGGAAATAGAGATACGCATATCGATACTAAAAATTTGGAATTTGCTCTTTAAATAAAAAAGGAAAACGTTTCTTTATAAAAAGATTAGGTTGAAATAGCCTCAAAAAATGATATCTAACCGATACTTCGCAAAATATCATCTTTGAGATTATTTCAAACCAATTTTGTAAATAAAGTCATTTCTTTTTTATCTAAATGGCAATTTCCAAACGATTTTTAGCGTTTCGATACGCTATCATCTATCCCTAAAGGGAAATAATCGTCTATTTTGTTTTATTCCCTCCATAATTTTTTAATTCCAACAAGTATACCTCTAACATTAGATAACTTTGTTACTTAAAATTTATATATACAAATATTTTTATTTTACATATTTTTTTCTTATATTATTTATTACAATTAATTTTCGTCTGACTTTTTCACTTATTCTTATAATTCAAGAACAATTCTCAATATTGTTTATATAAAAATTTTAAAGAATGTTGTACACAATTTACTATTAAAATATTATATTTACATATGTAAGAAATCATAAAAATGATAATAATAAAAATATACATGATTGAAAAATACAATTATTCTACTTATTCTATATAAAATTTAATTTTTATTTATATGGAATATATATCTGAATACATGATCTTTTATGTGTAATTATGTAGTTTCAAATTGTATTTAAATAAAAAATATTATATTCAATAGAAAGAAAGTAATATTAGTAGATATATTATGGAAAATATACACAATGAAGAATATACACAAAACATGTTTTTAATAAAAATATGTTATTTATCAAAGATATATTTTAAGATGTAATTTCATATCTATTTATGATAATATAATATCTATGACAAATAAATTTTACTTTCGTTATAATATTAAAAACTCTTTATTAATAATAATATTACATCAATAAAATAATATGCAATAGTAATAATAAATAAAACAAAGTTTTTTATGTACAAATATATTTTTAATTATATATTAACATAAAAAATTATATGCATTATTATATAATATATTTATATAATATATATAAGTATTTAAACAGCACTTGCTCCAAAATAAATGATTTTATTAAATTTGCTACAAACTCTTTAGATAATTTGTATTTATCTACATATTATATGAATTATTTAGTCTTATCTATAAGAAAAATGACGGAGACAATGAAATCTACTTCATGAATAAAAATTATGAATTAAATTATATAAAAGAAAAATATTTGAAAAGAATACTATGTGTGCGCATATAATTTCACATGAATATTCAATAAATTATTGTCTTGCACGTTTGATTCCTATGAACAATTAACACTTTGCATATGTATCAACATTACGAATATCTATTAAGCAAATATATCATGGATTCATTTATACGAAAAATACGAACAATAAGGCACGGAGAATATAATAGCTAATTTATTAATTTATTACGATATTATTACTGACATCAGAGAATAATAATATTTCTATGTATATTTTAAATACTGTATCAGATATCTATATGACTGCATATATGACTAATTTTGGACTTGTAACACAATCGATTAAAATAATATAGTCTCACAAATTAAATTGATCGTCGATTTGATGCTACTAATACCTTAAATCTATAAAGAATTTTATTACGAAAAATATAATAAGAACTTTATATATTCTTTATAAAAATTTTATATTGAATCATAATTTTTGTACAATACACATTTGATCTGTAGTATCATCTAACTTGGTTAAATTCCTTGATACGAAGAAATTTGAGCAGCTTACGACAGCAGATGTTTCAATAAATAACTATAGATTGCATAAATTTAGACATAAAAGGAACTAAGGTGCTCGGCGCGAGCCTCGATCCGAATAAATTAATTGTTTTTCATGTGTTAGAATTAGCAACAAATTCAGAAATTGATATTTCGATAGTATATGTTACGAGGAATATTTTAATACCAAAGTCATGCGAGCAATAAATTCTGTACATGTAACTTTTAGTTATGACGCTGCGACGCGTGACGGTGCAGTTTTGATTATTCATAAATATTTATTTAACAATGTAATTTTTTTTATATGTTTTTGCACTATCTTGGAACAA
>Ga0157363_1003677_pt1 | contig 13916 bp, 17 predicted proteins | sample AttsexASBM1_FD_111477 | JGI IMG/M metagenome (GOLD analysis project Ga0157363, IMG submission 111477) | Fungus gardens microbial communities from leaf cutter ant in Ribeirão Preto, State of São Paulo, Brazil - Atta sexdens ASBM1 | ecosystem: Host-associated > Fungi > Mycelium > Unclassified ...
CTTTCAGACGGGCAACTGCCTGTTTAGGGCGTTTGACGTCATACTCTCCGCAGCTCCCGATGGCCACGCGCGGGAACCGGTGACACAGGCGGATAAAACGATCCTCGCTTTCGTTCATGTGCCAGACCGGAACACCTGTAAAATCGCCGTGCGGCCATTCTGCCAGCAACGCATCGTTTGCTGGTTCGCCGCCGTCAATCACATCCGGGATAATGGCAAAATCAAAGCCGGGGTGATTTTTCCAGCGCGCCACAAACGCATAGTAATCATTCCAGTCTATTTTGTTTTTCCCTGCCGCTTTCCAGCTGGTAAACGCGCCGTTGTCCAGGGCGAACGACTGACAGATTTCGACCGCCATGCCCATCTGGTCAGGACGGGCAAACGAGATAAAGGCGTGACGGCCGCGCCACGCTTTAAGCGCGGCGACGTCGGGGGTTATCGGGCCGCCGTGGTAATGGATCATCGTAATGTCCTCAGTGGTAGCACGCGGCCATAGCGGCCAGCTTGGCTTGCACGTCGTTCAGCTGCTGCTGAACCTCGCGCACCGTATGCGCCAGCAAGCGCCCTTCGGCGGTTTCGTCATTTTTTGCGCTGACGTAAAACTGATAAAGCCGGTTTGAAATCTCCCCGAGTCCGTCGCGCGCGCTTGCCAGCTCGCCGAACGCGGTGGTGTCTGTGATGCGTTTCATGGTGTTCCCCTGTCTTGGAATGCGGGCGGGTGGCGTCCCTCCCGGTCAGGCAACGGGGCGGCAGACCTGCCGCCCGCATTACCCCCTCTTAGCTGCGCTTACGGGCTGTGGCGGCCTCTCGGTTGATGACTTTATCCAGCTGGTGGGAAAGCCCCGCCTTGCGGATTTCGGCGCGCACACGCTCGCGCAGGGCGGCTTGCGTTGAACTGAACTGGAAGCGCTGGCCAAAGAAGTTCACGATCACTTCTTTCGGCTTCACTTCCACCCGGACGCTGGCACCGCCAAACGTAAACTGAATCAGTTGTTCCACTTTGTTCTCCTGTCGTTATTGCATTTGTCGCAGCGGGTGGCGTCCCCCTGCGAGTCAGACAATAGCGTCCTCGGGTATTTAGTTAAAGCTAAATATTTAGCTACAGCTAAACTTTTTGCGTTGACGGGCCGTGAGTGCTTCTCTACTCTGACAGAATCAGAATAAAGGTCGGCAGCCGCAGGCCGCACCTGTAACGGCGGTAAATCTGGAGCGGAGTCGCGCGGGGGTATTTGAATGAAACCGGTGGAAATGAACGACCTGAAGGGGCAGATGCTGAACACGGAGGAAGCGCGCGAAGGATTGAAAGAAGCGGATCGCAATCTGGCCATCGTTGAGTTGCTGCACGAAATGCGGGCGCACGCGAACATCAACAGGGCGGAACTGGCGCGGCGGCTGAACGTCACGCCGTCAACGGTGACGCAGCTGGAAACGAATCCCGGGGGCGTTAAGCTCACTACGCTGGACAGGTATGCGGCGGCGTGCGGGGTTAAAATCAGCATCGGCATTCAGTACGATTAAGCCGTGTGACCATGGTCACACGGAATCAGGGCAGGGCGTCGGCCATCAGGCCGACAGTTCCGCGCCGTCTTGCTGACTGGCGCAGTTCTGCAATTCGTTGATGTTATCGATCCACTGGTCGAGGCAGTCCAGCATTTCAGGGTTCAGCATCACCCCTTCACAACTTTCCATCGCCAGCTTCATAACAGACATTCCCGAACGCATACGGCTTAAAAGCGAGTGCTGACGCTCAGAGGTATAAGGCGATGTTGTTTCACTTGTCATTGTTGCAGTCCGTTATTAACTTTAACTGTAATCGCCGCCTGGAATGGCGGGTTGCGCCTATTTAGCACGGTGGCTAAAAAGCGCATCCAAATAAGGGGATCGGATAAATCTGATTTGTCGATACATTATCCCATGTGACGACGGTCGTCTACTGAATAACTCAATTTATTTTTGGTAGTTGCCATTTAATAAAAAGGCTTTTAGCTGCGGCTAAAATTTCACTAAAAAGTGAAAATTCTTATTTGTGACCAGTTAAAAGCTTTATTTCGTGGTCACACACATTTAACCGGATGTTGCTCTGTTTTTTGACAATACAGTGTAGAAAGGCGTGTAAGGAATACGTTAAAAACAACAGGGCGGAATCACCGCCCCGTATATCATCAAAATATTTTATTCAATGAATAAAATGTTTCCTTCCTTTACGTTATGTACAGGCGTCAGGGACGCGGTACAGATAGCAGCGGGATTGTCCGTCGCTTCGCTTAATCGTCTGGCGCTCAATGCTGCCGCTGCGCACTCCTGCGTCCATCACCCGGCGCAGGGTGGCCGTGCGCAGGCCGACGTCAAAACGCAGGGCGTCAGTCGTTACAAAACCGGTACCGCCCTGTCGGACGTTCTGCGCGCAGCGCAGGCGCAGCGCCGTTACCACGTTAGCCAGCTGAACCGCAGACATAGTCAGCCCCCGATGTGGTGCGTGAAGGCGTTCAGACCCGCCATAATCTGCTCGCAGGTCTTCGCCACAATCTGCATGTCGGCTGCGTGGTTCTGCTCGGCCCCGTCATCGTCCTCACCCTTGCCGCTGCCGTAGTCCAGCGCGCGCAGGCTCACCCCGGCGTGTTCCGGCGCGTCCAGCACGAACGAAGCCAGTACCTTTCCGTCACGCATAGCGGCTGGCTGGTGGAGGTGCATTTCCGTCGTGCGGATTAACATTCCTTCCAGCATTTCCCCGACCTGACGATCCAGTACGCAGACGCCGTCAAACGTGACGCCCGCCTCGCCGTCGCGGTCTTCGGCGACGACCTTGGCATACTCAGGGATAGCCAGCGAGTCATTCAGCCAGCGGCGGCCCTGTTGCAGTACCTTCACCAGCTGGCGCGCAGCCAGTGGCAGCACCACGGGTTCGGTGTCCAGGCTACCGATGACTTTGCGCAGGCGCTTCAGCGCCGTTTCGCACTTCTTCACCGTGCTACCCGCGCACCACACGCGCCCCGCAGGGAAATCGTACAGAATATAAACAGAGGTGGTATTGATGCGGGCAAACTTCAGCGCCTCGCGCTCGGCCACCGCTCGGATCGCTTCGAGGGTTTCCGGGGTGACTTCGCGACCTTCGTCCGTAACGGCTTGCAATCTTTCTTTATGAATATGGTTCACCGTCGCGACGTCAGCTTTGCGCGACTGCTCGGTGTACTGAAATAAATGACGACCGTCGGATTTAATAAAGCGTTCGCTTTCCGTTAACAGTGCAAAGCCGGATGTTTTCGTTAGCGCATCTTTTAACGGATAAAAAGCGCAGTGCGATAAACGTTCTTCAATATCGTGCGGAATTTCTTTCGTGGTAATAAAAGGAAAAATGAGTTTCCAGTGCTTCATGATTTTATTTCCTGTGCTTTTAAGCGTGATTTATTCATCTGCTTCATGCGGGGCGTTAAATAATTACGGCGATAAGCTTTACCCGGACGCTCGTGATAATCAGACGATTTCCGAACCGGAATATAATCCACGCCTTTCAGACGGCTGAAATATTCCTGCGTAAAGTCATATTCTGTTTCTGTGCGCATGGCGCTACCGGCGCGCGCATATATGGATTCCATATAATTAACCTTTCTGCGTGCGACCGTGGTCACACAGGGTTGGCGTCGCCGGAAGGGCTGACCGGCGTGTTTTGCTGGCTGTAAAATCTTTCTTCCCACAGCTCGGCGATGTACGGATCGCCGGGGCGGTTCATCCCGCACCATTCGGCTATCACGCTCTGTTTGTTCGTGTCCGGGTGCGTCATGATGCCGCAGCTGGTGCAGACCATCAGGTATTCCCGGCGAACCGCCGAGAAGCGCAGCGAGGGACGGACCGGATTACGGCGCATCAGCGTCTTACACAGACAGGCGGGTATCTCTCCGCCTGTTGCTTTCCTCTCGGAGTTGTCGCCCCACATGGCGGATCACCTCTTTGTCAAAGTCATGACAGGCGCTGATAAGCAGCGACCAGCGCGCCAGATAATTTTTTTGCCAGTTGTCCGGCTTAATTCCCGCCAGGCGGCTCAGTTTCGCGCTGCTATATTCCTTCGCTTCGCCGCGTATTTGGCTTACGGCCACCTGAACGGCCAGCCAGGCGAGGGCCTGCACCTTATCGTGCGTTTTAGCGCTCATCTTTTTCAGGCCGGCCAGCTCGGAAAGTTTCAGGAACCGATTCCAGACCTGTTTACAAATGATCAATTGATGATCAAATTTAAGGTCCTCCCCGTAACAGTATTTCGTCCAGGCAAGGTCGGTATCCGGCAGTTTATTCGCCGCCTGTCGCCATATGGCTGACTGGAAAGCACTTTCCAGAATAAGCGGCTTATTCTGTTTGAATTTTTTCCCTTCGCGATAACGGCACGGCTCGGCGTCAACCTCGACCGTGCTGCCGTCTGACTCCACCGTCCGGGAAGGGCGGGCCGTGAAGCCGTCGCCCGCAGCGGTGTCGCTCATGATCGCAATCTGACCCTTCTGCGTCATCGGCAGGTCGTAAAGGGCGTTTCGGAGCTGGCCCCGGACAAAATCATCAAGCATCAGCGCGTTTCCTTTTCTTTCTGCCGGGTGGCGTCCCGGCAGACCTCGCAAGCGTGTAATCCGATTTCAGCGCGCCGCCGCTCTTTATTTCGATCTCAAACTGGCGTGCAGCCGGGACCAGTTCACCCCACTGGTGAACCGATACGCGGTGGCAGCCCACAGCCCGCGCTAAGGCGGCTTTGCTGCCAAAGAAGGCGATAGCATCAGCGGTTTTCATGGGGGGTGATGTTAAGCGTGCCTAACATGTTTGTAAAGTCTATTAACCATCAGGATCAATATTTCTTCAGGGGGGTTAAAATGTGTATGGCTGGCCTAACATTTTGGATGCTAAGATTGCCCGCATGAACAGAGGAACCTGGCTTTTAGCTCGCCGCGAAGAGTTGAAACACGCGAACCCCAATAACGCCAGCGCCTACAGTTTGCGCGGGGTGGCTCAGGCCGTCGGCTCTACGCACGCGGCCATCAGTCATCTTGAGAAGTCGGGCGGAATGCCCACGCTGGAATTAGCACTTAAACTGGCTGAATATTATGGACGTTCGCCGGAATGGGTTTTGACAGGGAAGGATACCCGCACGGAGCACGGGATCCCGATTGTCGGAACGACCCTTACCGGACCAAGCGAGGCATTTTTAAAGGACGGTGCGGTCAGCGCCCACGAACCGCAGTTCGTGGACCTGCCGAATAACACCACGCGCAGGCTGTACGCGGTGCGTATCGCGGATAACAAGGCGGCACCGGCCTTTCAGGCGGGCGATGTGATTGTGGCCGATCCCGATGTGAGTCCGATTACCGGTGAAACGCATTTGGTTAAATTACGCCGGGATGATAACTTTATGGCAGTTATGACGTTAGTCACCGTGATGGATGATGGTTTTGTGTTCAGTTCATTGACTGAATTACATAGCCGTGATGTCTTTTCGAGAGATGAAATTGAGTACCTTCACCCCGTAGTAGCAGTGGCGAAAGCCTGGACGGTGAAAAAAATCTGACAGACACGCTTTCCGTGTTTGTAAAGTCGGCTTGACGTCGTTATTATTTTGCCGGTAATAACGACGCGCAGGAAGGCTATTAAATTGGCGAATTAGTGAACGATTCCGAGTCCCGGGCGAAAAAAAACCCGGTTTTGCCGACCGGGTTCTTTCTCTAATTCATATAGCTGGTCTTAACTGCCAACTAATGATTGTCATCGCAGACGTCATTATTGTAGCTAAGACCGGACCCTGTGCGCAAGTTCAACGCGTACTGATTCTGGTCAAAAAATGACAATAACGGATTTTTACCAGGAGTTTTATAACTCCGACCCTTACGAACTGCTAAGGGCAGGCGACCATGAGATCGCGCAAATTGCTGAACAGGCTGGCTTTGACTGGTCTGCGAACGCATCATCTATCAGGCTGATTGACGGCGAAGGGGTGGCGACTAAGTTTCGCACCTACAACCGCCGCTATCCGGTGATGAACTCCCCTTCACTGAAAAGCCACGCCGATATTTATTCCAATATCCGCACCAGCGGGCGCATTCGCTATCCCTTCATTAACTTCGTGGTGAAACAGAAAGCCGCTGGTGAATGGAGCGGTTACGACTTTCTGAAAAGCGAATATGAAGATCACCTGCGTCGCAGTGCGACCGTGGTCACACAGTCACAGGAAGAAATCCGCCGCCGTGAATTGCGCCTGCAACAGCAGGAGCAGCGCCGCACCGAGCGCGAACAGCAGGACGCTATCGAGCAGCGCAAGCGTGAACGCGCGCAGGCGCGCGAACGGGCGTACTGGAACCGGATTAAAGAAGCCTTTGACGCCGCACCGCGTGAGGATGGATCGCACCCCTACATCAGCGCCAAGCGTATCGGCGGCGTGCAGGCCCATTGCGATATCCGCCGTGTGACCCTGTGTGACCATGGTCACACGGGCAGAACCGAGGAGTTTCTCGCTATCCCGATGCGCCACCTGAACGGCGAGTTTGCCGGACAGCTGGCGGGCTGGCAGCGTATCTATGCTGACGGCCAGAAAAAGCAGACCACGGCCATTGAAGAGGTTCCTTACAGCGGCGCGGCCTTTGTGATCGGCGACCTATACACCGCGCAGAACGTCGCGGTTGTGGAGGGCTTCGCCACCGGTGCCACCGTGTTCATGGTGGATGACCGCTTCGACGCCGTCGTGGTGGCGATTTCCGCCGGTAACATGACGCACGTCGTGCGCCAGCTGGTTGAGCTGGAAGCAGGCTTTACCATCACCTGTGCACTGGATAACGACCGCAAAAACCCGCGTCGCGGTAACACCGGCTTGCTGACCGGCCTCGACCTTCTGGAGACGTTCGGCGCTGACGGCGTGAAGTGCATTTTCCCGACCTTCTACGATGAAAACGGCAGCGACTTTAACGATCTGTTTGTCCTGAACGGCAAAGCCGAAACCGTCAGCCAGATGAAGGCCCCGGCGAACCGCCTGACGCGGCCTGCGAATCTGTATGAAGCGGCGTTGCAGAAGCTGCGCTATATGAATCAGGAACAGACCGTCATCTTTGAGCAGCAGGTGCTCAAGTGCGTGGATGTGGCGATGCTGGCCTGTCCGGCGGATATCAGCCGCGACCAGGTGAAAGCCCTGATTGCCGACGTGCTCGCGTCGCTCGGTGCCGATCCCCAGCTGAACATCAACGCCGCCAGCCGTGCCGACTGGAAATATCGCGTGAAGACGAAAGCGGCCATGGAGGCGCGCGGCTTCACCGGTGCCATTACCGACCCGCGCAGCCGCCCGGAATACGTGAACTATCGCAAGCTGAAAAGCACGCAGATCACGCCCGCCGTGCTTGAGCTAGTGCTGCGCCTGTCGCAGACAGGACCGGTCATCGTGCGCGCCGGGATGGGGTCAGGCAAAACGAAAAACCTGATGCGCCCGATTATGCAGCTGGCGCACCGTGGGATCGCGCTGGCGAACCGCGTCAGCCTGATGCTGTCCATGCACGGCGTGATGCAGCAGAACGACGACGGCCACGGGGCCGACGCGGGCGTGTTCTACTACAAAGACGACATGACCGGCATTTCCCCGGAACACATCAACAAGCTGACCATCTGTATTAATTCCATCATCAAACCCAAGTGGCAGCCGCTGTTAAAAAATCATGACTTTATCGGGCTGGACGAGGCCACGCAGGGCCTGCGCGGTATCCTTATCGGTAAGGCGATGGAAAACCCGGTCGCCGTGTTCAATCACCTGGTGGATTCCTTCGCCCGCACCACAGAGTGCGCCTTGCTGGTTGACGCCGACGCCAACGACTCGCTCGTTTCGTTCTGCGAGCTGGCGATGGCCAGACGCGCAAAGTCGGGCCTGAAGCAGTGGGAAAAAATCCACGTTCTCGAGCTGCCGGTTGACGTCTCCTGCCAGCCGGAAAACAGCGAACAGCGGCAGCCGCTGCGCGTGCTCTACACCGACCGCGACCGCGTTTACTATGAAATCATGGTCGCCGCGAAGCGTCAGGAAAAAATGCTGATCGCCACCGATTCCAAGGCGTTCGGCCAGCAGGTTTACGAGCAGCTGATCACCGACTACCCCGATAAAAAATGGCTGTACGTCAGCCAGGACACCAAAATGCAGGATGACGTAAAGGCGTTCATGAGCGACCCGAACGGCATGGTCTGCAAGTATGACGGGCTGATTTACAGTCCGGCGATTTCCTCCGGCGTGTCGCTGGATAAGCATCGCCACTTTACCCGCCATTTCGGCATGTTCTGCGGCCAGATCGTGCCGTCCGACGCCATCCAGATGCTGCGCCGCGACCGTAAGGCGTGCGAGTTTGTCGTGGGCCTGTCACAGCTGCCCGGACGCAAGGAAACCAGCGAGGAAGCCCGCCGCAACGGCTTCGCCGGTGCCGTGAGTTTCACCGACCTGATTTTAAGCCAGGTGACGGACGTCACCCGCGACGCAGGCACGAACCGCGCATCGTTCGGCCTGTCTGATTCCGACTTCGCCGACATGCAGTTCCGTCTGGCCGCGCAGGAAGCCGCCGCCCGCAACGACTTTAAAAACAACCTGATCCTGATTCTGGAGGCTGACGGCTACAACGTGCAGCAGCTGGCCCCGAACGACGCCCGCAGCGACGCCGGGAAGGAAATGCGCAAGGAGTCACGCGAACGCGTATGGGAGCAGACCGTGCTGGTGCACATGGAGGCCGAAACGCCGACCGACGAGGAACGCGAACAGCTGATGGAGGCGGAATATCTCGACGTCGTTCAGCAGGCCCAGCTGGCGCGATGGGAAATTGAAAACGAGCTGATGCTACCCGTTACCCCGGAAAATCTGGCGTTCTACATGGACGGCGGGCGCAAAAAGTTAAGCCTGATTGAGCTGATGAACATGGACGAGGCCACGGCGGCCAGCATCGACCAGCATCAGGCGCTGATCTGTTTCTCCTACAGTTTCCGCAAGGCGATGCGCACGCAGTTCGTCTCGATCACCGCGCACAACCGCAAAGAGGCCGACGAGAAGTTCAGCCGCCTGCAACCGGGCGTGACCTCCTTCACCGTTCGCCATCAGCCGCTGGTTGAAGTGCCTAACCGCACCTTTGCCGCCCTCCACAGTCAGGCGCTGCGCCTGTACTTTGAGAAGTGCGGCATCAACACCGAAACCGGCGAAGGACAGGCCACCAAAGAGGCGCAGAAAGAGGCGCTGACGGCGGTCGTCGATTTGGCGGGCGTGGACGCGTTTAACAACGTTTTACGCTTCGGGGGATACCTCGGACGCAATGGCGCGAAAAAACGCCCTGACGTCGTTTTTAAGGACATCTGCGGCGCGTTAGGGTTCGGGGTTGAGAATGACCGCGTGGGACGCGCAGGCGCGCGTGTGATGTGTCTGGATGGGGATACCGTGGCGTTCATGAACCAGCTGAACGCGCTGCGCGCAGAAGCCGGGAAATCATTCTTTAACGTGAAGGCCGAGCCGGTTGATATGGGTCAGAATGATGATCCAGATCTTTTAGTTAGTCTTATAGATTTGGAAAGATCTGGATCACTCGCCGAGCCTATCCCTTCCACCAGTGAAGACGCCCCGCAGAACGCCGCAGAAGGCGCGGTGGCGCGTGCGGTGGCCGACACCCCGGTACCGTTCCGGTGGGTCCGCACCGTACTCTCCAGAGCCGAGCTGGCGCAGCTGGCCGCGATGCCGGTGCAGCTGGCGCGCTCAACGCTTGCGGGCATGTACCTCGCTGACCATATTGGCTCGCTGAAACCCGGCGACCACGCTGCCTTAAAACGCTTGCAGGCTGGTTAAGGGGAAGGTCAAAACAGGCGCGAATGACTGATCCAGATCTTTTCTTACTCTTATAGTAATGGAAACATCTGGATCACCAGAAAACCCCGTTACGGGGCTTACAGGGGCTGAGGATGGACACGCAGGAAAGAGCACAGGAAGCATGGGAATATAAGCGCGCTGACGCGCTGCGGGGGCTTCGCGGCGTTATCCACGCAACCGGCGCATTCCGGGTCTATGCCGACGGCGATTTGTTCCGCCCTCTGATGCGGTGGTGGCATCCCGTCACCTGGCTGATTTGGGTTGTCATGCTGCCGGTGGCCATCGCGGTATCGCTCTTTACTACGTTCACTGTAATCAGTATTTACGGCGAGATATCTTTCCGCCCGGTTCCGTATTTTCGCGCTAACCCGGAACAGCTATTTTTCGTGAAATGACCGCACCGGCCCACCAGCTGATTTATTTTTTTTTAACGGCCAATTCAGGCGCATAAATACCGGTGCGCTTTTCTTCCCTTCCCTTATTTCCAGCCTGATTTATACTGTATAAAAATACAGTATTTAAAGAGGGTAAACGCCATGGGTTTTCCGAGTCCCGCAACAGATTACGTTGAACAACGGCTTTCGTTAGATGCGATCAGTAATAACCACGGCGCGGGGGTTTACCTATTTAAAGCCGACCTTGAATCCCCGACGGCGGGAATTAAGCGGGGCGCGGTGCTGGTTTGCAACAGCGCGCTGGAACCGCTGGACGGCAGCCTGATCGCAATGTCGGTTGATAACCATTTCAAAGTGGTGCGGTTCCGCAACGTGCCGCGCCTTCACCTGGAAGACATTAACGACCCGGAACGCAAAATCAAGATAAGCGAGGATGAAATGGGACTCGGGGAAGAGGGGATCTGTTTCGGGGTCGTCACGCACGTTCTGAACGACGTGCGCGTGAAGCTGGAAGGGGTGTAAAAGCCGGGGCCAGCTGCCCCGACCGGTTTAGAAGTGCAGCGTGGCTTTTTCGACGCCACAGGCGCGGGCGTAGCGTGCCAGCGTGTCGATTTTCGCCGCCTCGATGTTCTTTTCCATGCGGGACAGCGTGGGGGCAGCGATGCCCATGCGTTCAGCGACCTGCGCGCTTGTCAGGCCCGCGTGGTTGCGCCATTCAATCAGAAGCGCCTGAAGGCGCTCCTTACGTTCTTCGGCTTCGTATGCGGCGCGGAACTCGTCGCGCTCCATCATCTTCGCCTTTACTTCTGCCAGTGTTTTACCTTTCACCTTTCATTTCCTCCAGTCTGCGCCAGGCCAGTTCGATTTCAGGGCGTGGCGTTTTGGGCGTCTTTTTGATGAATATCCGCAGTAGAAAAATCTGTTTTCCCGACTGATAAACCCACAGGCCCCGTGCAATGTCGCCGCCTTTGGTTGTCAGCTCAAACAGCCCGTTACCGATTGATTTGCAATGCGGCTCTCTCATTGCCTGCGGGTTCTTCTCCAGTTTCTCTAACAGCTTAACCATTTTCCCTGCAATGAGCGGCGGCAGCTCTTCTAACTCAATCTCCGCCTCGTCGTGAAACCGTACTGTAAACAATGTGCTTTCCTCCCTGAAAACAATATTAGCTCACATGCTAACTTAGCGCAAGAGCTAAGTTAGCCTGAAGGCTAATTATTAGACGTTGTTATTCAGCTGGTCCATCGCCCTATGTCCCTCGGCGGTCAGATTCCATCCGAACAATATCGCGTAGAAAACCAACCCGCGTTTTTTCAGCGCAACGCCTGTGCGGTCGCTGATAGTGCGGCGGTAATTTCCCTTTTTCGCGTTAACTAAAAATTTTAGCTGTGCTTCTGTAATCTCAGTCGTCATTTTCATTCCTTTCACATTTTAAACAGAGAGATAGCTGTGCAGATATAAACCAGCATGGGGACCAGATAAGCGAAAAGATAGCCACCCCCAAGCTAGCAGCCGCGAATCAGGCAGTAAATCCCCGCGATAAGGGTGACCGCCCCAAGATACTCAGTCATGATAAGCCCGCCATGCCTTTTCCATCGCTTCGCGGATATTCTCCGCGCTGCCGGTCCACGCGAAGCGCTGGCCGCCGAACTCATAGCGGATCACCCATTCGCCCGCGTCGTTATGTCTCGGCGCATCAAAGCGGGGGCGTTCTGCGATTACAGGTTCCGGTGTAGCAGGTTCGGCCTCTTCGTCATCACCCTCTGCCACCAGCTCGATCTCGTCGTCGTCGTGCGCGTCGTCGGCCTCTTCTTCCTCTTCGTCGGCCTCCAGCTCGTCGGCAAACTTGTCGTTATCCAGCACAATATTTTTGATTTCGCCGTCCATCATCAGGCGCCCGTTTTCGCCCACCGTCTGCCCCAGCGCCTCGGCGGCTAGTTCTAAATAACGCTGAATCATTTTGGTGTTAAAGCCCAGCTGGCGCAGGCGGGAACTGTTGATGATGGCGTTCGGCTCCTCCGAAATAATCGCCTTAACCGCATCGTGCATCTTGATACCGGCATCGCCCCGCGCAAAGGCCGGCATCAGGTCGTCCAGCTCCTGCAGGGCGGCCAGCCGGTCATTTTCTTCGCCGGTTTCATACTTCCAGCTGGTTGAGAAGTTGTGCAGCTTAAACTGTTTGTAGTGCAGCTGTGTCCCTTCGTCATCGTGGCCGAGGATTTCAGAGAAAAACACATCTTCATCGACTTTCGCCCAGCGGGGATCGACGCGAAACCATGACTCATAGGCGATGCGGGCATAAATAGCGCGGCTATCCTTGAAAACGCGGCGGTCGTCGCGGAAAAACTGCTTCACCCACACGTTAAACGAGTTGCCGAGCAGGGTCTGTATTCTGCCGTTCTCGGACCGCATATCGTCCTCACCGTAGCCCCGCACCACGTCGTCGAAATCTGCCGCCGCGCCGCAGTTGCGCAGAAGCTCCAGCTTTTCAATGAACAGGGCCGTATCACACAGAATATAAATCGTGCGCGCCGTGCCGTCCTCCTCGCTGCGCTTCTTCGCCTGCCCGGTAAACTCGACCTTATTGCGGCCTGCCGGTTTAAACTCGCCCAGGCGCATAATCTCAATCATACGGCGGCCAGAGACGGCTGCCAGCGCGAACGCCAGCGGGGCCATGCTGGCGCGCGTGCCAAAGCCGAAATGACTCGATGGCGTGTGCAGAATGTCCAGCACGGCATCCATATAGGCCGGGTAATCAATCAGGACGGTGCTTCGCTTTTTCTCGTCCAGAACGTCGCCCCACCGTTTTTGTATCGATACGCGCTCGGCTGCGCTCAGGGTCAGCGAATACATGATTTCGTGGTTCACGCGCAGGCTCATCAGCGCGTCGAGCAGGTCGGACCCTTCATCGAAATACTGATACATTCTTGCCCGCGCCTCGCGCCAGTCCGGGGCGTTCAGGTCCATCAGCGCAAATTTCCACCCCGGATACTTTGCCGCCATGCGGTTCACTTTCTTCTCACCCGCTTTTGTGCCGATGCTGACGTCGCCGATCTCCTCTTTAAGCGGCATGATTTCCTTCAGACGTGAGGTCAACTCCTTGATGCGCTGCCGGATATCTTTCGTCGGCAGCTCAAGCCACTCGGTCAGTTCATCCGCGTACAGCGGATGCCTGGCGGCCAGCGCAGTGACGCTTTTTTCAAAGGAATGGTGAAGCCGGTCATCAAATTTTGAGCGCGCCATGCTCATGTACCTGTTGAACGTGTTGGCTGTGACGCGGCGCGCCAGACCTTTCCCCCTAAACTTTCGCTTGTCGTTAAACAGGGCGTTTTTGAACTTGCTAGCTAACGCCTTGTATTTCTTTGTTTTGATACCCTGCGGTTCCCCGGAAGCGTCCACCGCGTCCACGTTGTCCACCAGGGTATTTATCATTTCGCCTATCTTAACTTTGGTCATTCTGAATCCCTCCGATTAACATTTTATTATCGTAACATAAAGTCATGACATAACAACAGCAAGGTTAAAAAATATCCTATTGCATATCGTCACCAATATTCATGATTTATCGTAACACTATCATATGACACTGTAAATACTGACATGGGAATACGTTACGTTTATCGTCACAAATAACTAATTATACGCGCGTATAATTAGTTATTTGTGACGATAAACGTAACGTATTCCCATGTCAGTA
>Ga0157363_1003678_pt1 | contig 13909 bp, 8 predicted proteins | sample AttsexASBM1_FD_111477 | JGI IMG/M metagenome (GOLD analysis project Ga0157363, IMG submission 111477) | Fungus gardens microbial communities from leaf cutter ant in Ribeirão Preto, State of São Paulo, Brazil - Atta sexdens ASBM1 | ecosystem: Host-associated > Fungi > Mycelium > Unclassified ...
ACTAAGATTCATTCAAAATAAAATTTTATCTTATACAGTTGCATAAGATGTTCAAGCAGATTATTCCTTTTACGATAGTAAATAAGTAACCAATTTGTTGACGGCATATCTCAATATATTGAGCTCATCTCTCTTGAGATTGGAAATTTTTCAATATGACTTTTTTGTGAACATCGTTATTGTATTGTATTTTTTTCTTCACAGTTTCTTCAGTAAATAACAATCTATTATATTTGATAGCTTGCGACTTAGTAGCATTCACAAACATACGATTGATTAAATATTATTTTAATTAAAAGTCAACCAGAATCATTTAAGGACGAAAATCTGGAGATACAGTAGTGTCTTGGCGCTAATATGTATCTCTACGCAATATGATGTTGAGACAGAATTTTTTCTTTTTTATTGAATAATTTGACAGCATTTCTTGAATTCTCTGAAATTCAAATATTCTTGAATATATAAAATTCATTTAAGAATTCATTAAAGAATTTAGCCTATCTTTCAGGATAAGAAAACTTTCAGCATCTTTCTTGCAAACATAAAAATTTAGTTAAGATATCGTTATTTCACTTATTAGGAAGAGTATCGAAATTTCATAACTTTGAAATAAAGAGTGATATTTGAATTAGTTTACAATAATATTTAGCATTGTGATGATTCATTATGACATAGGTTTATCGAGCTTTGCTGTCAATAGCAGAAAAGTGTATCAGCATTTAGAGAAGTTATCAAATTCGTCTTACTATCAATAGCATTTTGATTATTGCATAGAATGTTATTTTTGTTAAATGATGTATGTGTGTGTGTGTGTCTATATATTTTTTAAAACAAATTAAAACAAATATTCCTGAGGTAGGAAATTAGTAGTGTCATTCGTTAATAAATCTTCCAAAGTTTGAAAATGTGAGACACTGATATCTTCAAAGTCATTTATACAATTAGTTTTCATTACTTCACTAATTTCTTTTGAATCTATTTCGAAAAAGTCAGTATCAAATGAATGTTCAGAGGACATCAAAGTATCGCAGTCGCTTTTTCCTCGTTCTTTCATCGTATATTCGTAAACACATTTTCTTCTATTATCTGAATTGACACGCTGACTGTCCATTGACGATTCCATAATTTGGTCTTCAATAAATGTAGTTGAGACAATACATGTGTCCTCAGATTTATTTAGTACACCGGTTAAATTAATTTCGGGCTGTTCAGAAGGTTGCCAGAAGACATCTTCCAGAAGAGTTTCACTTTGGATATCATTTACAAAATTGTTGTGCTCCAAGTCTATATTGTTTGTCATATCGTCAGTTTCTTCTTTTTTGGGGAAAAATTTTTTCATGTTATAATCGACGTCTACATTGGAGAAATGTAATCGATCATTTAATGTAAAAGAATCACTTTCTTTTTGTTGTTCCTTTGTCATAGTTTCAGAATATTTATCGTGATCATTTATTTTTACAAAATTATCAAAATTGACATGTTGACTATACGATGGTGAGTCTACAACTTTATCTTCAGTAAATGTAGTTGAAACAGTACATTTGTCATTGGATTTATCTAAACATTGTACTCTCTTTTCAGCGTGTACAGTCGTGACACATTTATCAGTATGATTCAAAAGATAAACATATTTATTGCAATCATTTTTTATTGTGTCGCAAGTCAATTTGATATTGTTTTCATTATCGTAAAATGTGTTATGCAGATTCCCTTGTGCTTTTGCCACGATAACGTTTGTACAATACTTTGGACATTTATTAATTTGACATACATTCTGTTTCATCATTTCCGTAATTAGTGAGCTACGATCAGTTATAAATTGTAAACTAGTCATTATAAAATGATCAACATGCCTTGTATTGCAACACGGACACGATTTTTGTATCGCACAATCCGCACTTGTTGGAAATTCTTGCTTAAAATCAAATTGATAATTCTGCTGATCTGTAACATTGTTTTGGCACGTTTTTAAAGGTATTGTCTCCATGGCACTTTCTTCCTGAGATGTTAATGCATCCTTATTTTGTGTTATCGAATTGTCACAAGATCTAGTTATATCTTCTATTGTCATATTAGATGATACACAATTCTTTAGTTTATTTTTTTCCGACACATTAGTCTTTAACTCGTTAATATTCTGATCGTCTAACATCGCTGAATTCAAATAATGCAAATTATAACTGTGTTGTTTCTCATTCTCTTTTGTAAACTCCATACAAGTATCACTGCTAACTAAAGTACAATTTTCTATACCATTACTACTTTTGATATCGACAGGTTTAGATTCTAAATGATTTTTTTCTTTTAAATTTTTGTTGTCTTCATTAGAATGTTCTTTAACATCGGAATTTGTAAGTTTGTTTAAATATTTTGAAGAATTGATATGCTTTTTTTTATTTCTCTTATTTTTCTTAACTTTCGATGATTCCGAATTTCGATTAGTCCTTTTTCTTTTTACTTTATCATCTCCAGTTAAATCAATTATTATAATTTTGTGTGAATTGTTTTTTTTCAATGGTTTAAGGCTTCTTGATCCACTTTTTTGTAAATGAGTTTCCAAACATTTATTTTTATTATTTTTATTATTTGATAATGTATTATTATTTCGTAAACCATCTAAGCATTTATTTACTTTCTGTTCAGATGTACTTCCAGAATTAGAATTATTTGGACAAAATAATGAATTTATCTGATGCTTCTGAAAAAGCAGTATTTCAAACGTTAAAATTTGCATTATACTTAATAAATGTAAAGATCTTCACATATAATTTGAGATGAAACACTATTAAAAGATCTTACCTGAGACTTTGAACAAGTCTGATCAGCATGAATTGTTTTGGTATATTTTAAACCTGTAGAGTTATCCATTTTGTCTTCAAATAGCAGGAACTGTTTATGAAATTCCTTTATATCAAATTGATTTGATTCTATTAACCATAGTGTTTCATTTTTTTCTTGAATAGGTGGTCTAGGCACAAATTTCAATAATTCGTCTTGCAATTTTGGCATACGCGGTCCTAACAGCATTAGGGCTAACTCATCAATTCTTTTCTTTTTGTCAGAAAGATTTAACTTCTTTGCTGTTTCTTCCATTTTTCTCCATATTTTAAAGGCGAGCAAATATCTGATGTAAGCTACATCGGTTATAGACGTCGTCTTTGTTTTGAGATTAGTAAAGCTCCTCCTATGTAAAAAAAATATAATCTGTATTATCTCAATTTATTGTCTGAGACATATATGACATAATATGTAAAAAAATATATTTACGTACATAAATATATGATTGCATACTTTTGTATATTTTTTTGTGTGTTTATTTCTAAGTAATATCCTAAAAATATGTTCTTCCGAATTATCTGTAAACAGTTTAATATTAGAGAACTCTCTCTCTCTTATTTATCGATAATCAGATCAAATCAATTTTTCCAAAATCAATTTTTGATAACACTTACTTAAGTATATGTACAATGCTGCAAGAATCTTTGCTGCAACTTTAGAAGAATCTTTAACGACGTGACTAGAAGTTTTTAACTCCATATCTATATATACATTTAACAAAGCTGATATTTTATTTAAATATTGACTATAATCTACATTCTGAGAAAAAAAAGAGACAAAAGATTAACAATAATCTTATATTTACAATTCTGTAAAACAAATAATTAGGATAATAGTACCTGCTGTTTTATATCAAGCCAATACATGTGAAAGAATATTAACATTTTATTAATATGATTTTTTATCAAATTAATTTTATCATTAAATTCGACAGTGTTCTCTGCTACACTAGAAAGAATATTCCTGAAATACAGCAAAATTACATATCTTTTATATATACCTTATTTAATCCCCGATCTGTTTATATATGTGTGAAATTTCTACTTGTAAAAAATTTAACAACGTTGAACTGGATCTTCATAATGATGTAAATGATAATCTTACTGGGTGTAGAAGAAAAGCAATCGTTCCAGATGTTCATAATTTCTACTTCCTGTATATGAATGTATGATTTTATTGAATTTTAGTAACCATGGAAGTAATTGTTCAATTTTGTTATTATCTTCCAATCTGACATCTTCCAGACGTTTTTCCTGATTTTTTGAACGTTTTTTTGTGTTTTTATTACTTTCATACTTAGAATTGGAATCCATAACAATATCTTCCTCTGTAGTTCTGTAGATTTACAGTATAAATCCTCTGCAATTATAAGAAGACTTACAACATGCACAATACAATAATCAATATTTAATGTTTTAAATTTACATTTTAATATTAATTTATAATATTTTATTTAATAGACAAACATTTTGTATCAATCAAATCATGTATTGAAAGGCATAATTACTGATTATTTAAATTTGTTTTTACAAATTTATAAAAAATATTTTTTATGATATACATAAAAATGTATATTATATATCAAAATTTAAATTGACTATTGGTATTTTAAATAATAATAATTATTATTATTAATCAGGTATTAAAATTGTTTTCTATGTATGTTATATTTACGATAAAGTTATATTTACGATAAAGTTATATCATATTAATAAAAAGTAATATATAAATGTTTAGAACAGCAAAACTGCAATTGTCAAAATTTGTTATATATAGATATAGTAATTAATAGAAAAGTCAAATTACTAAGAGTAGTGTGATAGAGAAGTAGGTATATCTAAACGTGTCAGAAACCGCCAACAACTTTCGGTTATCGTGACAGGTGCAGACCTATCTGTTTAATATCATTGCGGCACGCGATATGTTTCATGTAAAATTATTATGCAGTGGTTCTTTCATGGCAAGGAACAAGGGAAATTATTTGAAAAGAAATCTGAAATCATTCGAAAAGAAAAAGTTTCTTCGTCTTACAGCGTCTGTCGTAGATTTCTGACGTGACGATAACCCGCCGTGCCCTCTTAGCGTATAGTAGCTTGTTAACGTGGAGGCTTCTCTTCCCGGTTGAGCGAGTTCTCTTCCTGGCCGAGCGTTTCTTCCGAGTCGCATCCGAATCACGTCTGGTCACGTCTGGCGTAGCCCGTAGCGGTTCGGCCGTTTCTCCGTTCGCAGCAGCAGCTAAACCAGCCGTCTATGAGGCTGCGGCATCTTCCGAGATTTACGACCACTAAACGCGCAAGGCAGGAGTCAGGAGTCAGGACGCGTTCGTGCTCAGCTCGTTAATTGCTGTTCGCTGTCGACGACGACGACACACTTCGCTCGCTGGCTCGCTTACTCGTTCGCTGTTTATTGCTTGTTCTTCTTCCTTTGTTTTAGCCTTGGTCCCCAACTCGGGTCCGTGTCACGGGGTTCACTTAGCCAGTGATATTTCAGAGACAGCACTCGTTTCGTTCGCTCGTTGTAGCTCGGTCGTTTGTGTTGTCAACGCGCCGCCTGTCGGCTGACACTCGCAACTTGCCAAGGCTGCGACCTGCGTTCGGATTTAACATTTTTACATGCTTTGAGCATCCCTAAATAACCTCGCATGCCAGCACATTGTACCAATGTATAACACAGTCAATATGCAGCCGTTATTATGTCATTTTGTACGATAAAGCAGATGATGTTTGCATAGTACTGTCACGATTGATCACGATGTGTAGTCGAATTTTAGGTCTGATTACTGGCGTTTTTACAAGCACAATATTCGCACAGCGTGTAGATCGCGATATGCTGTCAGACAAGAGTTACGTCAGACGAGGAGTTGACTAGCTATCATAATGTACTGGCATCGTGGCAAATATTTTATCCGAGCGCCTCTTTATCGTTCATTATAATGAATTCGATTGAATGCACTCGGTGTGCACTGGTGCACATTAAAGCCATCGTACATACACACAAATTGAAAAATGTGTTTAATATAAAATCCAATTAAACACATGAGAGATGCTCATAAAAGCTTAATACATTTTATTGCGATGGTTAAGTAAAAATCTGTATTTTACAATTCGAAATATTTATATTTTATTTTTACACACAGTTAAATCAGTGTATAATTGGCTATAAAATAAGAGTATATAAGCATAAAAGCGATGAAAGCATTTAAGGCGAACGCAACTAATAGCACCAACTTAAGTTGGTCTGATGATGTTCATTGCTCTATCAATAATAGAACAACGTTTTTAATTTAATTTCCCAGGTCGGTGCAAATTCGTTCAGAACTCATAGCGAAAACGCAACAGTTCGCTGAAATTGCCGATTGCAGATTGCTCGGCTGCGCAAACGTCAGCAGTGAGTGAGCGTTGCGCTCGACGCTCCTCGCGTCTCGCCTGCTGCAACGGCCGACGGCCCCGACAGCGCTGTGCGCGCAGGTTGCGCACGCCCGCTCTGCGCAGTGCGCGGAATCGTCCGTCACCGTCGCGTCAGGTGCGTGCTCGATAATCACGATATTTCGCGACAATCGCGACGACCGTGCCACGCCGCGTCACGCGTGTTGTATGTACGTAAACTGACGAACGTTAGATATTCCCGGAGGTGCGTGCGGATATTACAGAGGATCCTTCTGAAATTTCATTCTTTCCGACAAATGCAGTTTTTTTTCTCGGAATATCCGCGGGGAAATTAGCGGACCGATATGATTGAACTCGCGACTCGTATTCGCGTTAACAATCGCGAATCTCGGAGGAGACGCGTTTCTTGCGAGATTATGGATTCCCGGAAGTTGACGATTGGCACAAATGGCTATATAGTCGCGTTGGGCGTATCGTGTCTGAAGCTTGTGTAAACTGTCGGCGCTCGCTGAAACGATTGGTTTAGTGTGCTGTACACGTATATGCATATACTGATATATGCCATATATATATATATATATATATATATATATATATATGTATGCATTTATGGAACTAAACAATATCCGCCGCGCACCTTCGTGCCCCACGTCCCTGGACGTGATCGGAGCTCCCCCACCAGCGGGGTGTGCTCACTGCGCGCACGCCGTCGCGCGAACGTTTCGTCCAAGTCGCCCGGCAGCGGCCGAGCACGTATGTGACATGGCGTCCGGGTAGAAAGAAAGTTAACTGCTAAATAAACGTTAATGTTGTTTTTATGACACTGACCGACCAAAAAGGGAACATCCGAGGCCGCGAATTTCCCACAGACACTGGCATTGATGGTAATGCATGCGAGGAAACCTCAAAGGATCAGCGATGGGTAGGGCTCTACCGTCAAATACCCGATACTGACACACGGCTAATCTCTTTCTCTCTCTCTCTCTCTCTCTCTCTCTTTCTCTTCTCTCCTCGCTACTCTCTCTCTTTCTCTCCTCTCCTCGCTACTCTCTCTCTTTCTCTCCTCTCCTCGCTACTCTCTCTCTTTCTCTCCTCTCCTCGCTACTCTCTTTCTCTCGCTCTCTCGCTCTCCGCATTAGCTCACCTCACCTCTCGTTCACCCGACATTCGTCCGTACGACCCGCTCGACCGTACACACTCATCGCAGCACTCACTGCCACAAAACCGCCGCACGACGTACCGCGGGCACAGCCAGTTTCCACGATGGGGATCCGCTCGGGTGCCGTTCCCCGTGGAAATGACCGCGACGGCGGCGGACACCGCGCCACAACCTCCCTCGCTCACGGCCCGTTGTCTTATGATTCCAGGTACTTCGAAAAGCACCAGGCCCATCCCTATCAGGTAAATATCTATCACCACCGAAGCGATTGGTGGGATCTACGATACGATTAAGGGCGGGGAGGGGGTGAGGGGGGAAATGTGATCATTTCTCGGGACGGACAGCCTCTCTCACATCGTCTGGTACGATCATCGGAGTCTTCATCATCCATCGTCAATCAGCACGCATTATTTTCGCCCGTGGTTCCGCGTCGTTGCCCGCGCGACACGTCTGCTGAAGACGAGGAGGAGGAGGAGAAGGAGAGGAGGAGAGAAAGAGAAAGAGAGACAGAGAAAGATGAGATCGCTCTGGTTCTTGCGCGGAGGACACGACGGGACTCAACCGCGGTGACAGCTCTCTTCCGCGCAGAGGAGTTCCAAAGTTTGTATTCGGTTTCTCGGCTGACGGAGCACGGCGGTGAGAAACGAGCTCCATTCGCCGTCGCTCTCTTTCCGCCAGGGCTCAGGACTCGCGAACCTCGCGCAACCGGGAATCGATAATGCACGTTCGACGACGATCCCGCGGCAAGACGACATCCGGACGATCACGTCACGCGATTCAATTTTCACGCGTCGTTACGTCCCCGCGAGATCGTCTGCTCCATTGTGCACGCTCCCGTCTGCTCCCGTCGCGTCGGGCTCGTCTTTGTCGTCGTTATTACCGCATTTCTCATTTCGATTTTTTCTTTGCATGTGAGCAAGGTAAAGTCGATCGTTCAGGTTGAGGCACGCCAACATCGTCGCCGAATAGTCGCGCGATTGGCTTAATCGTCGACAATTTGCTATATTACGCGTAAGACTCCTCGAATGCATTTGACGAGCTCGACAAGGCGAAAAGAATCAGCTTTGACAAGTGACATTTTGGTCATTGATATTCATATTTCATACGTTAAACGCATTGTCGCGATGCGAATTGAGGTACTTTATAGATAAATTTATATTGTAGTAATGTAATTAGTTATAAGAATTTGTCCCACTCTCTCATTGATTGTCTGTGGTGTTTGTCCTGTTGAAGCTATTATTTGTGCTGGGTGGTATTAACAATCGAATATTTATGTTCTCGATATTTAAATCGGTCCACACGAGATGGGGAGAATGGTAATTAATCGCAGTATCGCCCAATTTTTATATCCAATACGAAATAATTTCCTGCTGGTAAAGTATCTTGTAAACATAACCTCACTTTTCAAAAAATCAATAATTTATTCTAGTAGGTAATTCTCTAAAAATATTTGAGATCCTATCTCGATAAGAATCTTATTTTAGTCCCTCTCATGTTTTAACGGCTTTTGTATCACTTTCTTCTGTATTTTGTCGGAAATAACTGTAAATGTGATAATCTTCAAATCACAGTAACTTGGTAGATTCACTTTGTACTTGAAGCATTTAGGATACAACATAATCTGTGTTTGAAGTAATTTTCCTAATAATATTGGGAAATATTCATATAGTCTTTACTAGAATGAAATATATTTGGTTGATAAGAATTTGTTTTTAAGATTAAAAATAGAATATACATAATTGATACAAAAGATATTTAGAGATGGTAATTACGCAATTAGTATTTCTAAAAAAATTTGGTGATTTTATGGAATTGACTTCAATTTGATTTCCCATTGATTCCATAGAAGAACCAGAGATTTTTCAGAATTATATAATCATTTTTACTAACATTATTCAATATTTGATATTTATTCCTTTTCAGTTCTTTTTAATATCATTAGTCAATATATAGCTCTCACACATACATTCTTGCAAACGGCCACTAGATCAAAACAGTGTTATTCTCAAGTGGATTATCAAGCTTGTAATAATTAATAGCATTTTTAATAACGATCTTATATGTTCAGAATGAAAAAAGTAAGCAATCTTGATGTATCCTATTCATTTATATAATGTCTTATGTGGTCATGAATATCCCAAACACATTGTTAATGATCTGATTGTAGAACGCAAAGTACAGCAGTTCTAAGGGTGGCTATTCCTCCTCGACCACGTCATCGGACAGTCGCTACGAAGGACGTATGCGCGACTCTCCAAATGGTAACTCTTACAGTCCAGCCGGCAGCTTGGGAATGGGCATGGGAACGGACCGGGACAGCCCTCGGAATTACACATCCAAGCCTCTTTATAAGAAGGAGAGAGAAAATAGAGACTATAAACTATCCTCCTCTAGGGACAAGTATTCCGGTAAATAATTTTTATTTTGTTCCACGGAAAGAACGGTTTTGCTAAAATAACTGAAATTTTAACTTGAATAAATATGAAAATAATTTTGTTTGAATCATCAAAATAATTCTGTAAGACATTTAAACTAGTCATTAGAATAATAAAACTTTTTGCAGCATTGTCAATTAATGTTTAAACGTTTTGCATAATTATTTTGATGGCAAACAAAATTATTTTCAGGTCTATATCGAGTTATAAATTTTTAGGTTCTTTAACAAAACTGTTATTTTTGTGTGTCCTCAACATTTTGCTTCCTCAAAATATAAAGCGAGCTTTTATATTTTAACAATCACCCAATAAAGAAAGCATAAATTTGTGAATATTATTGAATACAAATCTTTATAAATATCAGTTACTACTTATTTTTTTGTACAACGTATAGGTGGTAATGTTTCTACGAAGTAATAATTTTCCTTTTTTTTATCTAGAATCTCATCTCCCTTTCCTTTCTTCAGTATAAAAACAGAATTGTCTCTTAATATTTTCAGCTGTAACATGCTTGCTTGCATATGTGTAGATTGTGCACGATCCCTAAAAGACAAGAGAAGCCGTGAGAGCAGGGATTCAGAACACAGGACCAACCACGATAGGAGTAGTGGGGAGGTGAGTATCTTCAACTTTAATGTCTAATTTAATAATTATAATTACATATAATAAAAAGAATATAATTACCAATTATAAGTGTTCTGATCTTTTTCAGAGTTGCTCCGAAACATTTATTGTACCATATGTATAAATAAATCCTCTAGTTATTAGACATAAATTTATTTCTACTCATGCTATATATTATAAATTTTTTTACTATTTTTAATTTCTATTATAAAAAATATTAAACTATACAAAAAAAGTTGTTGCAAAAAAGAGAATTTGCAAATTTTTAATTTTGGAAAAATTTTAAATATATATACTTAAATTATAAAAATACATACATATATGAAATAGATATCTATTTCTTTTAGGCATGTGCAGTCATAATGGGTTTTTATTAAAAATGTTTCATGTTCCGTCCAGCAAATGGACTGTTAAATAACTTGTGGTCACAATCCGATGAATTTATTTAAAACTTTGTTTAAAAAAGGCATTTAATATTGCATGCCTTTTTAAATTAAATATTGGGTTGTCCGGAAAGTTCGTGCCGATTTTTGGTAGGTGAGGACAGATCTGAATATATTAGAACGATTGAAAACAAATGACATGCGTACATATCATAAAAGATACTTCAGGCATACTTAAAAAAAATTTGCGATACGTTAATTTTTGTCAGTTTTATATGCCTTTGAATATGAAAGAAAAAGTGCATTTTAAGCATTTAATGCTTTTCTTTTACCGGAAAGGCAAAAATGCTATACAAGCAGCAAACAAGATATGCGCTGTTTAAGGCGAAGGTGAAAGAACTGTGCGAAAGTGGTTTGCTAGGTTTAAAGCTGGTGATTTCAACCTTGAAGATCAAGAACGCTCGGGTAGGCCCTCCACCACAGATGAAGATCAGATTAAAACACTGATCGAGAATAATCCACGCTATACGACACATAAATTAACAAAAATGTTGAATATATCAAAATCTACCATCCACGAACATTTTGTGAAACTTGGCTACATAAACCGTTTTGATGTATGGTACGTCCCTCACGATTTAACGGAGAAAAATCTGATGGATCGCATTTCCATTTGCGACTCGCTCTAAATGCAACGAAGAGGCACCATTTTTGAAACAAGTAGTAACGGGGAATGAAAAATGGATCATTTACAATAATGTTGAGCAAAAAAGATCTTGGAAAGTGGAATGAACCATCTTTAGCCATTCCAAAAGCCGATCTTCATCCAAAGAAGGTCATGCTCTGTGTCTGGTGGGATTGGAAAGAGATCCTGTATTATGAGCTTTTACCAAACAACGAGACGATAAATTCAGAGAAGTATTGTTCCCAATTAGACAAATAGAAGACAGCAATTGAACAAAAACGTTCAGAAATAGCGAATCAGAAGGGCGTCGTGTTTCATCAGGAAAATGCGCGGCTTCATATGTCTTTCATAACTCGACAAAAATTGTTGGAGCTCGATTGGGATGTTCTACCCCATCATATTCATCAGACCTCGCGCCCTTTGATTTCCACCTACTTCGATTATTACAAAATTCCCTTAATGGAAAAAGCTTCAACTCTTTGGTCGAGGTAAAAAATCACTTAGAAAAATTTTTCGCTGAAAAACGTGAGAGATTCTGAAAGGATGGAATTTTCAAGTTGCCTGAAAGAGAGATGAAGAAAGGAGAGATGAAGAATGGAGAAAGATTGTAGAACAGAATGGCACCTATAATTTTAATAAATGTATACTAAAATTTAAATCTTCTGTGTTTCAATTTTCCTTCAAAATCGGCACGGACTTTCCGGACAACCCAATATATATCTTTTTAGATGCATGTGCCCTATCATAATAATGTTTGTATTCATGTCTTTATAGATCTTACATCCCTTAAAATTATCATCAAATTCATCAAGGGAATCTTCATCACAGAGAAAACCATCACATAATTCCTGTCAGGTCAGTGTATTATTATAATTACGTTTATTCATTTTATATTGGCATCAGTTATAAATTCAAAATTCTAAGTAAAAGATAAAATTATATCATTTAATTGTTATACATTCATTCCAGCAAAATTTAATTACATATTTATTTCAATTGATTAAAAAAAAAATTATTCTGAAAATTTCTATATATTTTTGTTTGCTACCATAATTTTAAATAACTTTATGTGTACGTAATCAATATCTTAATAGTCTCAAGAATATAGATAAATATAACGTCAACTTTTCACGGAATTTTTGGAATTGATGCAAATATTCCCCATCTATTCAATTGTTTCCGGAAATTTTAGAACAGTCTGTTTAGGATAAACGTGGTGATGAGCGAGGAGGTGCAACGGAACGGACAGCCAGATTTGGCGATTGGTCCGAACACATGAGTTCGTCAGGAAAGAAGTATTATTACAACTGCAAGACAGAGGTTTCTCAATGGGAAAAACCACGGGAATGGATCAGTCGGACAGATAATCGTCAACGCCAATCTAGTGACTACTCTTCTAGGTCAAGTACGTCTAAATTTTCAACATAATTATCAGTAGTAATAACGGAGGAATGGATTCCTATATGTCTGAACAGTCAAAGAGTTAGTTACCTAGATTTAAAGAACTTCTCTATGACTTCCGCTAAGTCAGTACGAAATTTTTTTGTATATATAGAAGGATGTTTTCTATACATACAGAGAGATGCAGGATTTGAACTTATTGGTTATGAGTTTCACACGACGACTTCTTTTATAATTGTTAAATACAATATGTAAAGTGTTAGATATAATGAATGAAAAAGAATAATGAAATAAAGTAAGTTTTTGTTTAAGTATAAAACATAATGATAAATTTGATTTTTTTAATTGACATTTAATATTTATAGTTTTGATATTTGTATAAATATTTACATTATCAGGGTTGCCGCAGATCTGAAAAACCGGGAAAAATCAGAGAATAATATAAAAAGGACTGGAACTTACAAAAAAACATTGAACAATTCCCTTAAACTGCTCCTATTCCAAATATTTTTTATAATTTTTTAAATATTTTATCTGATGTTTATAATCAAATACGTTCAAAACTCGTGCACTTTAAACAATTGTAAAAAAATAATTTAAATATATATTTAAATATATATTTTATTCAATAATTTTATTTAATTTTGTCATAACTGCATTCTTTTTTCCAATACTAATTTATTTTTTGTTGGCTTGAATTCATTCCCAAAATTTTATTATGTTAAAATTTTATATATTTTTATTATGTTAAAATTTTTACATATTTTATATATTGGTCATGGAAATTTCCCATTTTTATCTGGAAAACCTAGAAAAATCAGGGAATTTTTAAATTCATTTATGTGTATTAAATTCATTTTCTGGGTCTGGTGGACAATCCTGGTTATAGAAAAATCTCTACGAAAACTGATACAAAATATGTATTTATTTAATTCTTCCTATTTTAAAACTTGACATATCTTTTAGTTTATCTTATATTATACTATTTATTAAATAAA
>Ga0157363_1003679_pt1 | contig 13906 bp, 4 predicted proteins | sample AttsexASBM1_FD_111477 | JGI IMG/M metagenome (GOLD analysis project Ga0157363, IMG submission 111477) | Fungus gardens microbial communities from leaf cutter ant in Ribeirão Preto, State of São Paulo, Brazil - Atta sexdens ASBM1 | ecosystem: Host-associated > Fungi > Mycelium > Unclassified ...
ATATTTCTTTCATATTATAGATATTAATTTAAATGCTTAATTATAAAAATAAAAATAATTGTAATTTAATTAACACAATTTTCTTTAATATAATTCTCATTATGATTACATTTTACTAATGAAAACACTAAGATCAGCAAATAGTGACTTCTGTTTTACTTATAGCAACTTTAATTAAATATTTATTGATTTGAATATTGCAAAAAGAATTGAATTAATTGCATATAATCACGTAATTAAAAATATATTAAGCCATATTATTGCTATTATCAAACGACTTAATCGAAAATTCTCAATTATATTTAAATTCTAATCTGGATTATAAACGTTGCAGTAATCTACAGAGTGTGCAAAAATATTTAAAATTAGCACATAGAACAACTATAAGACATCCTTTATGAAATAATTTAATTTTTTCGTAAAGGACTTTTAAAGCTATTTTAAAGTTGTCTTAATGTCGATTTTAGATCTACTTATTAAATAGAATTTACTCTAGAATTCAAACAATCATCTACAGATTAAATTGTAAACTCGAAATCGCTTGTTTTTTTAACATTATTTTATTGAACGCTACAAAGTTTTTAAAGTTTTTAAACGAGATAATCGCGTAACATTCGAAATCGAACAAATCATATTGTTACACAAAGATATCAAAATAATCATGCCATCATCGATTTTGCCAATCGCATCTGATTGTGACAATAAATTTCATAATCAGATACAAATAAATCTTGAGACTCATTTAAATAAACTTAAAATATTTCGCGTTCATTCGAAACACGTGCGCAAGACTCGCACATATATCATTCGAAATTAATTCGTTAACGATATTGTTGTTTAGAAATCGACAGTCATGTCCTAGCTATACACAGATCATTGTGTGTATTGTCGTCGTCGTCGCGTCGTGCCGGTGTGAAAATAAGGGACCCCGACCAACGGATCCGAATATCTCGTGATTTCTATCGCACTATAATTAAATCCACCGTGCCATTATTACGTCGCGTTAATTACCACAATCATAATAATTTGCTTTATTCATGTGATAATTATCTATTATCTATCCAAATCAACGACCATGTCCAATGAAATGGAGAATGTAAAGGATGATGGACAGGAAAACATGAATAATTCTAATAATACAAAGTTCTATGGGAACCATGGAATGTTACTTCCATTTCCCCCCGCGTCTATACCATCGTTTGATTTCATACCTGTATTTACAAATAACTTTCAACCATCATTCTTCCAATCACCTATACGTAAGTATATTAAGTGCTCTATCATAATCATTTATTATGATTGTTCAATTATTCTATGCAACAATCACATTTTAATCCAAAATAAGAAATTAGTTTTTTAGTTTGAAAATGAAATGGAATCTTAACTGAAAGTCTCGAAATCATTAAAAAAAGTTTTGTTGAAGTTTCGAGATCATTTTTTAATTTTTCTGTGATCTTCCATTTTGATTTTCCCCAATCAGACTTCAAAATAATTCGCTAATTGTAAGCGGAATTACGATTACATTAAACTCCATTTCTTTTGATATTTGTTTAGAAAAAAAGTCCAGAACTTTAATTTTACATAAATATGTCATTTACAAATAATTAAATTAGTAATTAAATTAGTAGTTCATAATGCTGGTTATAGTTTGATGGTTTACAGATGATTTTACAGTTTTTGTTGTGGATTCTCAATAAAATATCTCCAATATTATATACTCATTTATTGAACGATTTATGTTTATTTCTATTAATGTAGATTAACTTTAATCTTTTTTTAATTAATTTTTTTCTAAGAATCAATTTTAAGACTCGATTGTTTATTTCAAATTCTTCGAAAAAAAAAAAAGTAAATTAAACCGATATTAAAATTTAAGTTTAGTGGTAGAAATGGATATAAGTAGCATTTGAATATTGGTTGGATTCGAAGGTAACAACCAATCATATTCGATTGTCGTTTAGCCACGTGAGTAAAGTGTAAACGGTGTAGCACCGACTGCATCACAAGTGCTAGTGCCTCCATGAGCCGCTACCGACAGAATGCAACACATAACGACATAACCTAAAACTTTCTGTTGTTTGCGTCTGTCTTTTTTTTCTCAATAGCTGTGATATAAATTGAGAAAAATTTGGCAAATTTGGAAACACGGTAGTGTCTCGGCGCTAAGATTATATTGATTTAGCAAATCAGCTGAATTGAGAGACGCATCGATGCCGAAATACTATTGTGACTATTGCGACACTTATTTGACACATGACTCACCGAGCGTGCGGAAGACCCATTGCCAGGGTCGCAAACACAAGGACAATGTCAAGTATTTTTATCAGAAATGGATGGAGGAGCAGGCCCAACATTTGATCGACGCAACAACAGCTGCTTTCAAGGCCGGTAAGATCGCCTCCAATCCTTTCGCGGCCAACAAAGGTGCGGCAATACCACCGCCACCGAACCTCGGCTCCAATCTTGGCTCGAGATCTGGAGTACCACCTCAGGGACCCCCGGGAATGATGCCACCGCCGGGTATGCATCCAGCTGGTCCGATGGGTCCAGGAGGCCCAATGATGATGGGACCACATGGACCAATGCCACCTCCTATGATGGGCATGAGACCACCTATGATGGGACCGATGGGGCCGATGGGTCCTATGATGGGTCCTATAGGCCCTATGGGACACATGAGACCACCAATGAATGGACCACCACCTCCAATGGTTGGTCCACCGCCAATGAAAAAATAACATTTAGACTAAAGACTTTTATTTCTCGTATGTTATGTCGGATATAACTGAAGCAAAACCAAACTTTGTTGTGGATGTGCTTATTAGAGTGTCATTAAGACTAAATTACATACATTATATATTTAAGAATCCTGTACAAACTGTGGAACTAATGATTAGAAACTTTCTACAATTTTCTTTGATTTGTATCTAAATGATCCATAATTTTTTTTCTTAGTAAATAACAGTAATATAACAGTTTTCATGTATATTTATTTTATACCTATTATTTAACATTGAGTTATAAATAATTAAAAAAGTTCTTAAGTAAAATATATAATTTGAACTGTTTGATTTTTAAATTTTATTCATATTTTCAAAGTAACAATGCAAATACAATAGTAAAATGTTTAATAACCGAATTAAAATATTACAATATTGAAAAAGTTAATTATATACATATATACAATTTTTAAAATATGAGGTAAGTTTTTTCGTATTTAACATAATTAACTTATAACAAAAATAAAATGTTACAAAATAAATATTTTAAGATAATTTTCATTATAATAATGAATATAATAAATAAAAAACTGGCAGAATTCTTCAATAACTTGTAAAAAGATACAGAATCATGGAAAATAATATTTATTTTATAATTATAAAATAATATATATAAGCCCATATTAATATACTAAAATATTATTCTAATTATAATACAATCATCAGGACAGAGCAAGGAATATAAAGATAATAGCTAGATATATTTAAAGTTTTATTATAATACACATATTTTATTTTCAAATATACTTGTTTCAAGTAATTCAAAATATCATTTTTCATAACAACTAAATATATACAATGAGTACTTTTCAATTGTTTACCATCTTGATATAAACTTGCCCAGGAATGCACAAAGTGTAGCATTGTGCACGACTCAATTGATACATAATGTGTATGTTGTGTATAGTTTAGGATAATTAGATTAAAATGTAGCTTTTTTCATTTGTATTGAATTTAAAAAAGTACAAATGTCGGTCATCCAATGTCTTCCAACCTTATTTACAGTCGTTGCGATTAGTAATATGTAATTGTCACTAGAAAACACAAGTTTACACCGTCAACTAGTAGTCTTTGGGCTGAGTATATATGTGAGTATGTATAGTTTGGATGATTATAGCAATTGAAACACGACTATCGCCACGTGTCTGATTTTACAATTGGAAAGCACCCATTATCTTCTCAACAATTTCATATTATACGGATGCATGTCAGACGGTGATACCATCGTATTGAACGAGCGCGTAATTAATTTTTACAAACTATTTCTTCTTTAAAAAATTGCAAAAATCAGTAACGGCCTTTTGATGATTCTGCTCTATACGAATCAATTTATTCAACGACCGGAGATGCCTAGCTTTAATTGTCCGCTTGTTAACTTGTCTTTGTATTTCATCTGCTGCCTTCATCATATGTGGTACTTTAAGAGCACGAGCCGTTTTTATAACATTTAACGCGGTATCGTATATATTTTGGCTTTTTATCATTTCATTCAATTTGAAATAATTTAATTTTTTCTTCTCCTTTTTCGATAAATATGGTGTATTATTTACGTTTATATTCTGTTTATTTTTCGATACATTGGAGTCAATCTTCTCTTCGCCTTTTGATAATTGAGTGAAATCTTCATTTGGTTCAAATTCTTTTGATTTAACCGGTGGCATGGGTGCAGTATTTAACGGTATAATCTCAGAAACCTGCGTTAGAGGATTTTTTATTGTTATATCATTATAATTGCGATTAATTAGTTTGTTTGTCTCAAACGAAGTATTGTTCACATTTGGTTCGTTATTTAATATCTCGTTATTCTGTTGATTATCGATTACGAAGAAATTATCGGAGTTGATATTCGGCGAGATGCAAGGTATCGCGGATGAGGTATCTGCAGTAGAGGTACATATGAGGTTTTCTTGGTTTACTATGTGACGTACTTCTGGCTCCTGTTGCTTTTCTGGTACGTGGCGTATTTCTAATTCCGGCTGTTGCGAATTTTTAAACTTCTTTTCCTCCAACTCGATGCGTTGTAACAATCCATGTATATTCTCGGATGTGTGAGGTACAAACAATTGATTATAAAGCAGATTAAGTCTAAGATAAGTTGCAGTGTCCAATTTTTCATTCGTTTGATAAAGTCCTGATTTAAATTTTCTCATTATGTCTTGAAATGTACGTACGTAAACATTCGGTTCAGGCTCGGTATTGGTAATCATAAGAAGTTTAGTTTGCAAACGAAATAAGTTTCGACATAAGCGATTATACGTTCCTCTGGCTTTTTTATTATGCCCATACTGCTTGTAATGATTTTTCACTTTGATTTTTTCGGAGTTCACAGATGTTAAAATCAATCGCGGATGATCCAGTTCTCCTATATAGTGGATATAATGTCTGAAACGCATTTTATTTAATTGTGCTTCTCTTGATTGCAGCACGTTCAACATCTTCATACAACTTACAGGTAGATCCACGTCTATCCCATAATCTTTTTCATCCTCTGGGAGATTAAACCAATATTTCAACAAGTCATACAAAGGCTCTATGTAATCTTTCATTGCTATTAGTTGTAATGATAGAATTTTGTAATGGGTATAGCCTATATTCACTTCAAATTTTATATTTGCTTTCGCCAGCAATACTGTTAAAAAATTCGGAGCAGTCTGCTGCTCTATTAAATTCCTTATCATAGTAAAATCTTTTTTTGTTTGTGAGACGAATGTATTAAGAGTAGTCAAGACCATCCGTGCATTCTTGTCATTTTTATTGGGAAAAATACCACAAGAATATATAAGCTTGAAAAATTTTATATGACCCACTTTGGTTGGTTTGAAATTTGTTTTTACTGTGGGCCAAATAAAAGGAGATTTTAAGTCACCTTTCGTTTGCGAGATATGCTCAATTTCTTGTGAAATTGGTGAAATATAGAAATTAATATTTGACGGTGTGTCTACATTTACAGAAAATTCCACGTCTTCAGTAGTTGTTGTTTGTTGTGTATCAATAATATATTGTGGAATCGATGTTTCGTTTTCTGTCTCAGACAACGAGAGATCGAGCTCAGAATCAGATCCAGGATAACTTGGCACATGAAGACTTGATGAACGGTATATGGGTCCATCTGTGTAATTTGTGACAGCAGCTGGAGTGGGAAAATTCTCAGACCATCGATATTCCCTGCATGTAGACGATTCGTGACCACGCTTAGTACAATTACAGCAATATAGCAATCTCGATGGTTTCATCACATTACCCGGATCCTGCGGCATGCTACTCATGTCGGTCGTTTGATGATACCGTCGCCAAAGATCGGGACATTGAGTTTGCTCGTGTCCTACTGAATCACACATAGTACAGTAAAGAACGCGACAATATTCACAAATGTTACGAAATGTGTTCTGCGGCTTACCACATGTCAGACACATCTTCTGTGGACATCGAACCTCTACATGGCCCTTCATGCCGCACATGTAACAAGATGGTGGTCTAAGTGGTGTTGGACAATCATACCGCCGATGGCCATCCTGCTGGCAGTTAGTGCATTTGACATTCCAGAATCTAAAACGTCTGCTAGAGGGACATGGCATTAAATCTTCATCCAGAATTGTCCACATTCGTGGATCCTTCGACATGCTTTGTTGCAACTCTCTAATATCGAAGTTTTCTTGACCGCGACTCAAATTATAATAGTTTTTCATTTCTTCCGACATTGGTTCGAAAAACTCATTCGATATGTTTCTTTTCTCCTCAATATTGTTGGATTGCGACACAACATTTTGATTATTCTGCTGACTGGTGCATTGTCGCTTCTGTTTAGATTGATCATCAATCTCGTTGTTGCATCGTCTCTTTCGATCAATTACTGGATTGTATGGCTCTATTACTGAACTTTTGTTTTGTTCTAAATGCGTAAAATATATATTATTACTTTTGTCAATATTTCGTTGCATTATTTGCAATTTTTTTCTTGATGTCACAGATATTTCTTGCTGAAGATTAGCATTTTTGTTATTTCCTTTCAACGGCAAAATTTTTTTAGAGTTTTGACTTGTATTTTCTGTCGATTTACTTCGTTGTTTTACCTCTGTGTTTTTGGACAATTGTTTAATTTCACTTATGCTTTGAGCACCTCTTTGAATTGTTGTGCAATTCAACACAATATCTTCTATGATATCCTGTGTACCCGTTGATATCTGGATACTTTTACTAGAATTTACAGTATCCTTATTATATGATTTAGAAGTAATCTTGTTTTTGGAAGATGTATCTTGAGGATTACTCTGTGGAACTTCTAATTCGCAATTTTTTAATAGGGACGCTTTTAAATATGTCTTTAATGAAGCATCATTCCGATTTTTTAAAATCAAATTATTATCTATCCTAGAATTTAAACCATTTTCTTCATCAGAATCTTGCAAGTCTATAAGTGGTGGCTCTGGTTTCGGTGGAACAGGTACTTCAAATATGGATTCTTCAGAATCAGAACTGTCTTCCTCTTTATCCATTTGTTCAGTTAAAAGCAAACGTACCTTTTGTTTTATGCTTTTTGAAACAACATTATATTTTGAATATTCCATATTATCATTTTTATCAGGACTTTCTTTACATGCAGTTTTTGCATATTTGGAAGATTTGTGTTTCTTGGAAGAATTTTCTTTTTTCTCTTTTTCTTGTATAACTGAAGGCTCTTCTGAACTCTTATTGCCATGTGCAGAATTCATTTCTCTACTCGACATAGTCTCAACTTGAACAAATTCTGACTGATGTGTAGAGGGCATCTTCTGAGAATCTGCTGAATATCATATACTTATATTATTGTATATACTTATATTATTGTATATCGATATTTTTGTAATGAAATTCTCGTTTAGAGCATTCAAATCATGTTTTATCGACATTTGGACTTATTTTTAATTTTACTAGATTTACCTCCAGTTATCTTAGATGTCGAAGATTGTTCCAAATATTGTTCCCCTGATTCATATTGTATCTTTTTTGATTCAACATTCGTCTCAGTAGGCATGTTATCGAATTTGATTGTCCTCGAACTATCCGTGGTTTCTGACTCACCCTCGATATTCGATTCATAATAGATTTCTGCATATAGTCGAGCCTGCAATTCGCTATCATTAAAATTGTCGGTGTTGTAATAATCTGTAACGTAAAAAAATAATTATTCACATTGTCGTTGCAAATAAATAATGTAACAAATCATAACTTTTAACAATTAAATTGTGATGAGATTTTTAACAATTGTTAGTTATTCACCGTCGAATGAATTGTTCTTTTCAATGTTGCCTGACATGATGCCTGTGAGTGTTTCTTATATTAATCCTGGAATAATTGAAACTTTTGAATGTAAGCAATTGAAAAATACGTGCCATTGAAAAATAACAAAAAAATTTGCAGCGAACAAAGATAATACTCGCAAGAATTGTGCACGTGCTACAGCGGATAGCAATATATCTCTTATAATCTTTACGTTCTTTGGTCTTTCGTTATAACCTATCTACAATAAAGCGAGGCAACATTTCCTGTGGTATGGGTATAGCAACTGACGTGGTTAAAAATTCCTAGGATACATTCCACTCAACGCACTGAGCGCTCGCTGCTATTCTTTCAGATCTAAAATGCTAATTGGATAATCTAAAAGAATACACTAATAACAGCGAAATAACTCACTCAACTGTTGAGTCCGCTGAACGCAGTCAATCTGTATGTCCAGGGCCCCTATTCTTAAAAAGTATTGCATACGAAAACCTAAGGAAATGCTATAGTATATGTAACGCATACTATAATATTTCCTTAGTTTTTCGTATGCGATACTTTTCAAAAATAGAGGTCCCAGATTCTCATACAGCGCTTTGACACCGAACGTTGATTGGTGAAAAACGATGGGGATAAATTTTATTCTCACATCAACTTTTCACCAATCAGCGCTTGGTGTCATAGTTTTGATTGGTGACAGGGATAAAAGTTATCTGTTTTTCAATTAACGTTCAATGTCAAAATGCTGTTGTCTGTATGAGGATTCAGGATATTTCATGGTACAACAAACTTTTTAAGTGTATTGCCTAGCAAACGAGAATGGATTAAAATGGATTGAAATTTTTTTCTATCCGAATGCGTATTTTAAATCGTATATAATCGAATACTTTTTTTTGGATTTAATTGGATTCAATTGGATTTAATTCGATTCAATTGGATGCAATTGGATTGAAAAACTGCATTTCCTATTCAAAATTTTGAATTGAGTATTCACAATTATGTGTGTTGTGCGCAGAAAAAAGCTAATATTATTTTTAGATTGAAAAGCATAGAGTTATGCTCCATGCAATTCCTATAAATGAATAAAAATGCATTCAGGATTGAAAAGCATTCATTTTAACATTCGTGAATCAATATTTCTGAAAATCTGAATCCATTTCAATTCATTTCAATCCATACTCGTTTGTTGAGTGATTGACTACAAAAATCCGAGAATCTCTCTGTTTTGCAGTTAATCAAAAGATTTGAAAAGCCTTATCGTACGATATAAAAAATTAGCCTGTAAGAATTAATTAATCACAGTCGAATGAGTAGAGAATAATTAATTATGATTGGTCAATTCTTATAAATGATGACGTAAGTTACCAGATTACAATCAGTATAATTTAGTATACATAATCCTTAAGACCAATTAATGCACCAATTTACTTTTGTTTTAAGTGAGGCTTAAAACTCTTTCTGTCTCTTTTTAGTTTAAAACAAAACAGATCGAGTTTTAAGTCTCACTGAAAATCAAAGTGACAACTGTTGATGCAACTGGGCCTAAGACTGTCAAATAAAATTTTAAGCATCTTAAGACGCTAATACAGTCTTCTGATTGGTTCATGACATCTTAAGACAGTAAAATATAAAAATTGGCTATAATACTGACTTGTGATTGTGACTTTTATCATGTTAAGATTGTATATGAGATGGTTTTAAATGTATGATGCTAACCATGAATACTAGTCATAATGAAGATAAATGAAATATCGAATTTTGTTTAGAGCGTAATTAATATACCTTGATGATAAATTCATTCTGCGAATGAGTTTATTATCAAGGTGTATTAATTACGTTCAAACCATGGCTTGAATTGAGATTTTTAATACCTATCTTAAAATCATCTTATCTCTTAAAAATAATATAGAATAAATCTTCAGTTAAAAAAAGATTAATTAATCACGAGTGTAACATAAGAACATAGCTCTTATATTGCACAAGAATAAAATAGAATTTCTTATTTTTTTAAATATTAGAGTTACCGATTGATTTGCATACGTTTTATATAAATTCTCTAGATCTAGCTGCAAATAACATTGCAAAATCGTTTACAAAAATTTCTGACTATATATTGCTCGATAAATTAATTGTTGGATAATACTATCTTAGTCTCTTTTTGTATCTTGTAGATAATTATGCGGGATCTACAGTATGGTCGCAAACTCATTTTAAAGTCGTAAAAGCGGTCGCGATAGTCAATCAGAAGCCGTAACATTAACTAGGTTGCATTCAAAAACTCATTTAGAAACTTTGCTCGGATGCATCTATGTATCATTTTATTTTTATTGTCACTGAAACAAAAGTCAAACAAAGATAAAATGATACAGAACACTCGAGTAAAGTTCTTGAAAGAGCTCTTCTCTGATTGACTCTTCTGATTGGCAACTATTCTTGTGGCTTTAAAATGAGTTTGCGACCAATTTCTGTGTAAAAATTGAATAATTTGTATGTGATTTATAAGAAATTATAAATAATGTGATAATTATATTAAAATTTAAATTGAAAGATTGTACAATAAAATAATAATTTTAATAACGTTAAATTTCAATTCTGTTTTGCGTAGTTACTTAATGTGTAATAAATCATTGCAACAAATGTAATATGAAGTAGTGCAGCAAAAAATCAGAGTTTGAAAAAGTTGAACTCTTTAGTTTACCCTACGTTTATTTAAAAAGTCTTATTGACCTTAAACTTCTCTTATTTATGCAATCAATTAATTTATTAACCCGTATCTTGCCTCGATAGAGCTAATTATTGATATATTATAGGATATTATCCTTGGGTATTTTTTTCCGAAAATCGGAATTTGAAATCATTTTGAAGAAATTTTGCAGACAAACAAATTGGACGGACGAACAGACGGATAGATAGATAAACGAACAAACAGACAGAAACATTACAATATGGACGGACTAATATCTTGAAATTATGAAGTATCATAATTTATTACGTTGTATTATTTAATAATGCATGGAGAAAACAACCAAGTATTTAAAGACCATGAAACTTAATTAAAAAAATTTTTTTTTATTGTAATGTTTCATCCATTGAAATATTCTTCGTTAATTTTTTCGTGCATTTGTATTATGCAAGTCTATGTACTTGAATATTGTCTTTCAATGATAAATGCTAAATTCTATTTTTAAAGGAAACTCAGTAAGTGGTGTACATCAACTACAGAATGTTGAATATCCTTTTGCACATTCTATACAACAACAGCATATGTTGCTTGCAAGTGAACCACAGCCATTATCATTCGTCAACATTACACCAGATTCTCATTTCTTTCTATCTCGCTCGGAATCCATGATAGAACCTGCACCAGAACCATCAAGTAGTCAACTGCACAATCTGAGTGTCGAGAGGGATCAAAAGTTATTGGAAGTGGTTCAAGTCACAGAAAGCAATAAACATGAAGACAAAAAAAATCTTAAAAGTATTGAAAAGGATAAACAGAACTGGAAGGATAATAATTTAAAACTGTCGAACTTTGTAGCTAAACTTCACAATATCGCAGGGAAATTCAAAATAGGCACCACAGGTAAGATAAGTAAAAATTGTAAAAACCTAAAAAACTGAAGTTAGAAAAATTAAAATCTAAAATCTCAAGGGAATCAAAATTTATATAGAAGATAAAAAGTCGATATTCACAGTACGTTCTTATTTTAAAACTGTTTAAGTAATGTTTTAATTATATGGTAATATACGGCTTTGTGATTGGTTATTATATAATATATAATATATAAAGACTATACTTAAGATGGTCTTAAATACAAGATCAAGACTGCGTTAATTCAAGATTGAAAAAAATTTCGATGCATAGTTTGTAGAGATATTATAAAATATAAATTAGAAATATTTAAACAAGATCTGTTTTGACCGAATAAAGGATTTCTCTTATCTTTTTAATTAGATTTAATCTCATCGATTCTTTATTGTATCATATTATTAAATATGAGAACTCACTATGAATACTGAATGAATATGTTCACTTTTGTAATTTTCGTTTCGAAATACACAATTAATTGACTCCAAGGTCTTATTACTAGTCGAATAAAATCTCTTAGAATTCTTAAGATATATCTAAAATAATCTTAAATAGAAGATTAAAATGTAAATAACGCTCTAAAAAAATTCCGAGTTTGAGGCTGCGATCGTTTTGGACGTTGACGCGCTTTAAACACTTGAAATCATCATTTTATCTTTATCATTTATTAGTTGTAAAATAAGAAAAACAAGTAAAAGGTGAAAAACATCCAAATCGACCGCAGCCAAAGTATCGCGATAACTTCACGCCGCTTCGACGCCCTTCCACAGATTTTGAATTAGTAACGAACGCGTCGCGACCGATGGATCTGATTTTGAATCGCTCTGTGTTTTTCGCGATTGCTATCGTCCGATAGCGAATTTCTCATATGTCAAGTATCGAAAACGTTTGCCATAATGTGTCGGAACATCATTATAATACGTCATGGGCGATCGAAGTCATCGCGATCTCAATCGTTGGAGATACGCTTTTTTAACCGTCGGAATCGATCGAAATCATACGCCATGTTACTTTTCGATAAGAACGCGAATTCGTGATTATATATCACCAGGTACATATTTCTTCTATGCGTTGCATATATACATATTTTTTTTTGCATCATGTTGATTATATTTTTTGAGATTATTGTTTCAAATCTCCAATGTTAATGCGTGAATACTTTCAGAATTCAACCGCGCGCGATTTATTATTTATTATATTATATCGTGTTATCTAAGTATTTTCCTGGAATTAAAGTGCTAAAAACATAGAAAGCTTGAAAGATTGTTCTGAAAATATTTTATTCGTGATGAAATTGTCTCCTAAAAACAACTTTAATCGAACTTTAATTAATTGATTGTCGATCAATTCAATTGGCGAATCAACAAAATTTCTAAATATATATATATATATATATATAATCTTATCGTCTCAAGTATAATTTTCTCTTCGATATGTCGAATAATAGAAAGTCGATAATTTTATTTATCTCAATAAAATAGTGTAGGTATTATCTGAAGCTGATCGCTGATAAGTTAAGCGGAACTATCAAGGACGCCCAAGAAGATACACGAAGAAAAGTAGAAAGTTCGCCTGATTCTCGATGAACGGCGCGAAAGAGAGAGTCAGGGCTCTCCCCAGTGTCTCCCCAGTGTCTCCCCAGTGTCTCCGTCACTCGCGAATTTCCTCCAGGGACCCCAGACTCCCGATCTCCCCTAGCGGCGCGCGCTTGTGGCGACGCGACATTCGCGCGTGTCTTGTGCAGTTGGCGCGACGTCGCGTCGGCTGCTTCGGGAAGTTTCGGCCAATCGGGCAGCTCCGTTCAGCGCACGATCGGTGCAGTTGATAAATGGAGGATCCGTGTTTGTCAAGGTAGTTTTGTTTACGCGGAAATTTTCACTCGGTAACAACTCCCCGTGCGTCTCGTTTGTGCGGAAGGGGTAGATGAAGGTACGTAACGATCGTCGCGCGTGTGAAAATGCCGCTCTCGGCGGCTACCGCCACGTCTACGGTGTGGAAATTAGTCGAACGCGTCGGCCCGTCCTCGCGAGCGTACAGGCCCTCTCGGGCAGGATGAGTGGTTGACGGTGAAAAAATTTGCCACCGCCTAGCGAAATTTGCACCCACGTGCAACCGGACCGTCCCCTAATGGTCTGTCGTCGCATTTCGCGTCGAAATCACTGAGTTTCTGGCTCGTCCGGCCGGAGTGGCTCGCGAAAACCTTGTTTCACCGTCATAGGTTATGAGCTTGTATCTGATGTGCTTGTCGTGCGGAACAAACAAAATCCGTTCGCTTATGATC
>Ga0157363_1003680_pt1 | contig 13904 bp, 8 predicted proteins | sample AttsexASBM1_FD_111477 | JGI IMG/M metagenome (GOLD analysis project Ga0157363, IMG submission 111477) | Fungus gardens microbial communities from leaf cutter ant in Ribeirão Preto, State of São Paulo, Brazil - Atta sexdens ASBM1 | ecosystem: Host-associated > Fungi > Mycelium > Unclassified ...
AAAAATATTTCAATATTTAACCGACATTGATTTATCGAAATTACATATAAAATTTTTAAACGTTTTGGCTCAAATTCAAGTCATCTTCAGACGATAAAAGGATATTAAATCACATCGGTGCTCTTAACAAATATATTGTCTGAAAACTCAATCTCTGCATAATCTATAATATTCCGTCGTTAAAAATTTAAAAACTCTATGCACATATCGTCGTGACTTCTGAATGCGAGATAGGAACAGTCCTCAATACTTAGTAATGTTGTCAGGCTGAATGGAAATAAATGTATTTCAATCTCACAACGACACTTCAACAACACAAACTGTAATATAAAAATCTGTCAAACAGTAATCAATTTTAAGACATTGTCAAATTTTAAAATTGCTAAAGGTAAAAAACAGGAAAAGTCGAAGCTTGTTTATCTTGTTCCAAAGCATTGATTTCTGCGATTTCTAACATCCCTTGAATTATCTGTATTATTTTGTTTCAATAAAAAGAATTCGTTATTTTCGCTTTATTATTAATAAATAATCCATCTCTGATAAGATACTGTGATCTCCGATCGGAAGATAGTAACCTACGTGGTTAAGATTTGTATTCTGATGCAAGAATCAGCGGATGTCACGGTGACAATTTAATCTTTGTAGACACAAGACGAAAACGATAAATTCACTCGCACGCTTGCTTCGCTGCCAGTTCATCGAAAAGAAGAAGCGGGCGTGGCTGAGTACGGGTGTGAGCGGCATTAGCTGAAATTACCATTCGGCAACTGCGAAACTGTAGCTATGCCGCCCGAACTTGTCGCGTCGGATCCGAGCGAGCTAAAGCAGGAATTCGCAGGGAGACGGTCTTATTAGGTTACAGTTACGGAGCAAGGACGCGAATGTAGCGAAAGGGGATGCGCGCAAAATATTCCTCGAGATTAACGCCTCTCTCGGATACCACTGTAATCCGGTATATGCCAGAGGAGTAAGTCGCGGGAGCGCCGACAAAAATGAAGAAGAAGCGTTTGCATTGATGCCAAAACTTGCATTAGCACGCTATCCGTGGATTATCTGGCTTCGTGTAAAAGCCGAAGAGGCAAATCGTGTGTACGATGGCTAAATCTTGAAAAAGAATGCGTAGCTTCATTTTATTCGGCGTCTCCTTGGGCTCGTCTCAAAATCGAACATTCAATAAACAGTATTCCTTTTGACGATTTCATTTGGAATTCACACAGAAGCTCGCAAGTTACTTAGTATGTGGATGCAAAATATTCTTTTAAAATTCATGTTTAGGAAAACGCGAATAACTATTTATATTATTCAAGAGTAACAAAACATTGAAATATCAAGATAAAAGAAAATATCTAATTTAATAAAAAAGATTTGTAATGCAGATGCGATTAAATGCAATCAGATGTTCTAAAAATAAATATAATTGACTCTTTTTATTTAATATATAATTAAATTCGAATCTATTATGTCTCGTTTATTGTCACCTACAAAATGTAGTTTATTTTATACTTAATTTGCGTATAATTTGTTTTATATTTCATCGTTTTAAAATTAGATTTATGCTACAATACTATGTATTACTAAAGAATGATTCGTATTTTATAAAAAAAAAAAAATGTATATTTTATGTAATATAATACCAAAGCATGCGGAGTATAATGGTCGATCAGGCATGAATTGCATGGTGTTTTATGCATTATGAAGGCATTCTACCGCGTATAATGGCAGCAACGTATTAATACCTCGACTACGTATTATAATGAAAAGCTGAAACGGATTACATGTGTGTATGTGTGCGTGCGTGCGTGCGTGCGTGCGCGCGTGCGCGTGCGCGCGCGCGCATTATGTGTTTAATGCTCCGCTCACGCTTGATTTTATATTACATACAAGTACAGCCAGCCATACAGTCTGTGACGCGCAATAAAAATTATGACTTCGTTCGATACTTTCTGCATACTACATATGATACTTCATCGTAAGAGCAAACACATTGGCGAACCACGGGAAAAGTTTTGATTCGCGCAGGGGCGACAGGATCGGAAAAGGGAGACGATGGAAAGGGTCACGCGAGAAACACGTCAATGGTCGGAGGTTTCGGCTTTGACGTCGGAGAGAGGCGTCGCGACGCTGTTTGCGCAGCACTTTCATTAGCCTGCCTCAAATTACTATAGTTCAAACACCCGTAGTCGCCGCCACTCGCTGGCAGAGGCGATTCCGTTTTGTCAAGGCAAATATCGATGCTAAACACAGGGCAAGAGAGTAAAGGAGAATAGCAGGATTTTGTTATGCTCCTTTTCCTTTTTCACCCGTTTCTTCGTCTTCGTCATCAACCCCAGCGATGTCGACTCAGTCGGGTGAAAGAAGAGAGGACTATCGATGTATGGCGAGGAATAACGGAGCGACGGGGGACAAGGGTGATCCGAATGGACAGTCTGGACGAACGATGCGCTATTATTGCTTCTGCGAAGATTGGTAGCCGGTAGAACGCGGCCGGTGGAAATATTACGTTTCGTGGTGGCGCGCAAAAACCCTGAGGACTGGCTGAAAGAAGGGGAACAGGGGGTAGGTAGGTGGCGCGGGATGAGAGTGATGGTGACGTCTGGATTCACGATGCGACGACCCATGCTCTACGTGTAGGCCCGCAGCTCCCAACACATCCGCAGAAGAGACGAGATCGATATTTCCGATATAACAGTGAGTTTAGTGAAAAAAAAAAGAAGAGGAAAAGAGAGGGAAAAAAGGAGCAAGGGAGAGGGAGGAATGGTTCGGTGGCCGAATCGCGGAACGCGTAATCTGTCCACGGCTATCAGGCGAATATCGATCGAATATAAATGACAAAATTTTGTATCAGGTGCGGGCGTGCATATATCATGTCATGCAGCGTGACAAGAGTGAACTTCACGGACGGTCTCAGGTGCAACCAGAAATCATCCGACATTCGCAACCAAACGCGCGACATTGATCTTCCCGCCACCATGGATATGTTGCGAGGAGAGGGTTCGAACAGTTTCGAGGACAGTTTGTGCGGAAACATGTGTACGACAAATCCTTCGGGATTATAGGCCGCACGGTTGAGGACCGGCGCTGAAATATGTTCGCGCGCAAGAGATATGGCGAGCCTTTGAATTACATATCTTCGTACGAATGTCTGAATACAATTATCAGAAAGCAATCGATCGAAAAGCAAGTCCTACGATGGGTTGGCAACAGCTGAGATTTTTTACGAGAAAAACATTATGGAACTCGAGCTCTAATGAGATACTACTTAATTAACCTTTCGGCGTGTAAATTACGTACGGCAAAAAATTACCATAATTTCAGAAATACGTATACCCGCATTGTTTTAACGTCGCCGCCACGTTATTTATCGCGGAAGTAACGGATAAAGAGAATCATTAATCCTGTTCTGAAAATTGAGGTTGGCTGAATAAGCTCAAGTGCGATAAAGCTGCCCAAAAAAAGTACGGCTGGCAGTGATCCAGACATGTTTACTGCTGAAATTTGTCTTTGTGAACTAGCTAGAGACGCGTTCACGTGGTAGACGTGCTATAATATACGCGGAATATCGAACATGCGTCAGGTACGTCATTCACAATTTCATAAAATGAATATAAAAATTCGTATGAAATATTATTACAAATTTAAAAAACGTCATAAGTTTATACCTTCTATCCATTGTTTTGAAGCTCGCACAAAATATAATTTATAAAATAAATTAATTAAATTGCAATTTCCGTATACAATAGTCTTTGTCACACTGAGAAAAAAATCGTTCATTTGATCAAATTAATTTAATTCATCTTTATTTCTTTCAATGAAGAATGTATGTCAGTCAAACATATTATATTTGATTTAAATACATGCATTGTCCAATGACAAAAATAAAGACGAACTAAATTAATTTAGTCAAATGAATAATTTGTTTCTTAGCACAACAAAGAGAAAATGATTGCAATGATTTTGCTTCACAAAGCGTAGTCTAGAGCGAGAACTATACGGTTTATGTATGCTAAATAATGTGTCGACGAGAGTCCGACGACGGGCGATGAGAGGTGTGAGGTCCTGCAATATTCACATGACCCCTTGCTTCGTCGACCTCTCCGCTCGCCACAGCCATGATTCTGACGGAGAGGAGATCTACTCTATCCTGGTGAAACACTTCATTTATCAAGCTCCGACGTCTCGTCGGGTTGCCTGGATTTAATTACGCGAAACAAGTCGCCGAAGGGGATACCCTCTGGCTCTTCTGGCATTCCGGAGCCAAGAAGAAGGACGTGAAAATGCAAGTAAGAAAATATCGTTGGCACACCGCGTTAATGTCAAACGTTCAGAATAGAATATCAGCAGCGTGTGAATATATTGCAGACGCAATGACACGATGATGACAAAAATAATTGTCAGTTTTGCGTATCTTTCCTCGGAATATTACATAAGAAATTCGTTTGCGCGATATACAAACGCGTATTACAAAAGTATTCTATTATACACGTGTTACGCTTTTAAATAAAGGAGAGTCGAAGGGAGACATCTATTCAGATATTTATTCGAATCTATCATTCATGTGGTCACAATTGTACGACCACGATTAAGCCGATTGAACAATCATTGTAGCACCGCTTGTATATCTGACAGCTGGTGTGTAACTCCTCCGCAAGGACAAGTAATTACCCAAGAGCGAGAACTTCAGTGAGAACGTCAGGAGTTGAAGCGGAATATGCTGAGACCGCGCGCGTAGTACACGAGAACTACTCCGCATTGTGTCGTTGTGATTCGACGCCACTACAACGGCAAAACCGGGCACGATTTGTCACATTGTGTCGCGCGAGATAACGCTTATTCACGATATTAACGACCTGCCGCTATATTTCGCAGCGGCGAGCTCGCGTTAGGCGTTTGCCTGCCTTATTGCAGAATATAACACTTGCCAATTTTAGCATCATCGGCAAAAAGGATAGTTAACGATCAAAACTAATTATGCAAGAATACCGTGTAAATTCATTTCGACTATAGTGACTAATTTGTCACAGTTATCAACGTAAATAATTGAATTAAAATTCTGGATTATATTCGTTATGAACAGCACAATAAAAAAGTGTATAATAAATAATAAATATTTTTCTCCTTTGATTGATAATAAAAATTTGTACTGAAAAAGAGCAAAATAATTTTAAAAATTTTATAATATTAATAAATAACATATTGACTTATTCTGCTATTACTGCACTGTTCAATTATTACTATACTGTTTGGAAAGTGGTTACAGAAATGGGTAGAAACATCGGTATGACTATTGTGTATTAAACTTTGGTTGCACGAACGGTTTAGATTAAGCTAAGCTCAATTACGAGACTTTCTTCTTCCTTCCTAAATTATCCTGTGATATAACTGGAGAAAGGAACTGTACTCAACCAAAGTTAGTGTCAAATGGCGATGCTGACACATTTCTAATTCTCTTACAAGCATGGGCTTACATGGTTACCACGTGTATACTCGTACTTCAATTGAATCGGCTGGAATGAAATTTTGGCGACGAGACTTCCGGAATATCATCGCGAGTGTCTTTGATTTCCGGCGTAGCTGACAGGATTTGCCCGCGCACAACGGCGTTTCATTGTCGTTCGCGCAAGTACGCAATTAATTTCTGTCTGGGCTCGCCGCGGGGGAATGCAAATACGCGGGGAGATTTTGCAGGAGTAATTCGGAAGTGCCGCGGTATACCGCGCGCATTATGTTGCCTCTCCCAACTCTCTCGTCTCTTCCTCCTACGTTCGTCCGTCCATCCCTCCCCCCCTCCTCTCTCTCTCTCTCTCTCTCTCTCTCGTCCACCCCTCCATCTCTCCATCGCTCTTAATCTCTCTTCCTCTCTCTTTCTATTTGTCTCGTTCTAAATGCTTCGCTCTCACTCTCTGTCCCTTTCCCTCTACCTGTACACTCAACTGACGCTAGCTTTTCGTTGGGGCTGTTTACGCGCACGTTCACACGCGACGTGCGTGATGCACGCGTTTAGCACGCGTGAGCGGCCGTATCTCCGCGTCGCGGACGCGTGCATACAAACACGCATACACGCTCGACGCAGCGGATGAGGGAGCTCGAATGGTCCACAGGACACAAAGTTGTCGCCATCGATTCACGTCGCGCATCCGGATAAACCCGCGGTCCTCTATATCGCTTTTTTGCATCTTGACAGTCGTTCTATCGTCCCTCGGTGTTTTGATTTTTTAATATGTACGCCACTTTATCGTGACGCGCGTGGGTCGATCCGATAAAAAGTCTCGTGCCCGTCAAAATTGTTTCAAAAATCGCACGTTCAACAATTCCAGCGAATTGTTGGTATGCAATTTCTGTACATTAAGGGGATTGCCCTTTTCGTTTATATATTTTTCGTAAAATAAAACAAACAGACGCGTAATTTCGAGAAAACAAAAAAAAGAAAATATTAAATTATAGGATATTAATTCTTCAGTGCCACTCACATTGTGACAGATACGATTTTTTTCTTTCAATTGGTTAGTACCATAATGTAAAAAACGAGTACAACATTGTATGCTTCCGCCATTACGTACAATTGGTCCATTTTGGTATCTCTAGAATTTAAAAAATTGATTGTTGTATAAAATTTGTTATAACATTTATTTTTATAAAAGTTATAAACAATCAAGCTAGGGTATGCATACGCAGTGTATTATATATCCGACAAAAAATGTAGAGTGGCATCAAAGAGTTCAAATCGAAATAATAGAATATTTAAAAAATGGCAGAAAATTAATTTATATGTGATGAGATTCGAGAAACGTGATGAAACAAAAAAGTTATTTCTATTGCCAAAATTGAGGCCTAATAAAAATACATAATAAAATAAAATGGATTCATGCTTGCATTTAGCATGTGCAATATTGACTGCGGCATACATAAAGGAAAACCTTATATCGAGGTACAAAGCTCTCCTTTTAGCGGAGCCTTGTGTAACGCATATGGTAACGTTGAGTTTCAACATTAATACCAGCACTTACTTGCTCGTAAGCGTCGCATTATCGTGGTGCTTTCGCGCTGCCTCTTTAAAAATCAATAATACTTAAAAAAAACAATACACAGACCGTTCCCTTTCTTCTCGACGTTTCTCATTTCCTTGCCGGTCCGCGTCACAAAGGAGCCGTGCTGTCGCGCGGTCGATCGTCACGGGAATTTAAAGTCAACTCCGCGGCGTACGTACGTACGTATATGGTGGCGTCAATGGGCGTCGACGCGACACGATTGACTCGATTGAAATTCATGGGGAAACGAATTCGTGGTTACGCGCTGTGAGAGAGATAAGGGACAATTCTCGAAATATACGCGACCCAGTTTCCTAGAGGCGTGCAAGCAAAACTGCCTGGTGTGCTCCGAAAGCCCTTTTACATTTCATATGCCACGTGTATTCTCGATACGCCATAATAACGCAGTCGTCATACACTTGCACGTCCGTGAATTGTGCCACGCGCGAAGGTATATCGGCGTATCTTTGCACGTCAGTCTCCGAGCTTTTCGAAGCGCCATCGATTTTATGCCATTTCGATCAGACTCGCGCGATTACGTCACCTCTCGACTTTGAAATGGAATTATTCGTAACATCTGATCCCGCTTCGCGAAATAAAAGGGTTTGCAGACAATTTCGTAGCGATTTCAATAAAATTGTTTTTTTTTTAGGAGCATAAACTAAAGAAACAAACAAACGCCTGACAATTGTTTCTTAAGACAACTGCTTGTCAATTCTTTTGAGTAATGTTCTTTTTGGCTATCGCGTAATTAAGATTAAATATCAGAGAATTTACATTTTACAATGTAACGCATATTAGCATTTCAGGAATAACTGCATAATGTTGCATTAAGCATTAAATAATTCATATCAGAATAAATAATCCATGATGCATAAATAAATAATTGTTAGTTATCAACGATATCACGTGAACATATTCGATAATATTAAACTTCATTAATCAATATCAATTTCATTTTACTTTTTTATAAATTCATTGTATTTCCTAATGGATTTCCTGCTATCGCGTACATATACATATGTCTATACAAAAAAATATATCTATTTTTATTTAAAAATAAAATATTATGTATAATGTTTTCATTTTTCGCAATTTAGCTGGCATGAAACTTTATCTAAAACTAAATGAACGAGCGAGATAATTTGTCATCGACGAACGTAACGACTAATGGCCTAATATCAATGAAAGAGCTTGACGATTAAAAGTACTTGGGATTTGAAGAGCATTAATCGTACACGAAACGGAGAAAATAATTTAATTTGAAAGTAAAAATGCGATCCCGCTTTGCAAGTCTGATGGTGGCCCATTGTTTCCGCGCACCTCTAAGACTCCCCGTCTCGCTCCGCCATCGTGGAATGTGTCCGCGTCCTCTTTGTCCTCCCACTTTCCCGCTTTTGCCAACGTCTACCGTAGCCTCCTTTGTATAATCAAAACTCTCGAACAAATTTTCATATTGTTTGCGATTCAATTGGACAGGCAATTTCCGGATTGATCTCCGAAAATATCTCTTTTGCGGCACCAAGCCTCGTCTTAAGACACCCTTGGCCATTTTCCTCATTATCGCGTAACTACTCGCAAGAGGATTGTATACCTTGCGGAGGTAATGCCCCCAGGCGTGTCTTAGCCACTATTTATCTTAGCTATCGATGCTGCTTCATTATCCTCAATTCCAATCTCTACTTTATGCAGCAACAGACTCCCCGAGGCTCATCCCAAGGAACTAAGTTCGCGCAAAGCAAACTTAATGTTACACGATGCTGGGAAATCATATATTAACAGAGAACGTTCGTTGATCTTAAGTATAAATCCCGAAACAGACTTCAATGCGAAACGTTACATAAACGATGATATTACTTTTAATATAGTACTAAAAATGTGAAAGTAAAAATAAAATTTTTCGAGTCAAGTAATGATAAAACTTTCATACTTCATCTTTTTTTCTCTCTTAATAACTAATTTCGTTTAACAAAAGATACATTTACAGAGAGTTAAAGCGAATATAAAATATATGTTTAGACAAAGTGCTAATCATCATTTTAAGTTTACGATAAACTCTTCCAGTAAAAGTTTTCCAGCTGATTATAACTACTACTCGTACTTTTTTATGCAGTAAAAATATGACGGTTATTTTTCACAGACGTGATGCGTGTTTTGAATGTTTCAATAAGCACTTATTGCTCCTAATGTTCATACAATGTAGCCATAAATGTCCACTGCGATAGAATCGCAGAAATTAAAGGCTGCACATAGAATGATTGTGCGACGTTACTTTCAGCGTTACCGGGAAGCTTGTTTATGCCTCGTCGCCTAATTGCGAGGGATGCCGTAACTCAGTTTTATGACTTGTCACGATTCATTCTCCGCGATAACATTCTCTGATGCAGCCGTCAGAACTTTAGCTTTCTTTTTAGTTAAATTTTTTTAATGTATAATGCAAGCGTCCTTTGTGCGAGGTGTTATCTCGGTTCTCGAGAAGACTTTTCCTTGATCCATTAGCCGAGTGGACGATGTTGTAGATTAATCTGATGTTAATCCAAAGGAGGACGTATTACAAATAAGGAAACAGACCAGAAAAGCAGGCCACATTGCTCGTATTTCCCCAGACCCTTCTATGCCACCAGCAGCAGGCTGGACACGTCCCACCCCGACAGGGGGCAGAAGCAGAACCAGATTAGAACCCGACAATCAAGCCAATTATACACTCCGGTGACGCTGACCCAGCTTCTCTTCTAGCCCTCTGTGCCGCCTACTTCTCCCTCGCTACTCCTCCCTTTCTTCTCTGGAATCTAGAAGGTTCTCCCGGCTGGCTCTTCTCTCTACGGCGAGTCACTCCGAAACCCTACCCGAGGAACTCATCAGATCTCCCGTAATCCCCGTGGTACGAGACCCGAACGAATTGCCCAAGGAATTAAGCAGCTCGCACGAGACATTCAATACGTGTAAGACCGCACGGATTGCAGAAGAGGATCTTTTGGAAAGCACAGATAGCTTTGTATCGTACACCACCGCAAAACGTTTCGCGCAATGTAATTCCATTAAAGAGCAAAGAAAAACTTAATTACTCGCGCGGATATTTATGTTCTTTCAAAGCTAACGAGCAGAAATAATTATTTCTCAATATTATTACTCATGACTGATAACTCGTTAGTTATTAGCAAGTAATCTGTGTGTGCCATATTCCGATATTCAATCTCCGAGTATATATAATTTAATTTAATCCGTATGACATCTTATTTGCTCTTCTATCTAATTCCTCTTGTCAATCATTGGCGTAATATGTTATCGAATTTAACACAAATTTAACGGTATATATTTTCGATAGATAGATCTTAAAGATTATCTAATTTATCTTACTAGTGACTCTTTAGATAAGAATAAACATTTATTGAATGTAATGTAATACTTTCACATATACAAGATGCAACACGTGCGTGAGTACGCACTGCCCTTTTAAGTGCAGATAGGAACGGAGATTAAAAGGTGTAGGCGAGAAAGATGAAGAGATCCGATGATGCTTAGCTCCTTGAAGAGAACCGTTCCCTCCGGGCTAGAGTAACATAGCGAAATCAGCTGAGGTCCATGTCGGAAGGAGCACGAGCGGCAGATTGCAGCTCAGGTCTTTGGAGGATCATCAAATTAGCGGAAGAGTCTTTGAGGCGTCTCCTGGAGGTGGCCAACTTGGCTGGCTCGTCATGGCCTCTCTACCAGAATTATGCCCCCCGCGACCCTTTCACCCGAATGGAGTTACAAACTTCAGTCTTCCTACCAGAGATAGAAAGAGCTTCCTTCTTTCCCTTTCACACCCACGTCTCTTTCTCACGTTCGACTTCCGTCTCCTTTGCTGCTGAGCGTGACGCTAATGTCAGTTGAACGCAACCAAAGAGAACTTTCTCTTTCTCTTTCTCTCTGGGGTTTCGGTGCCCAAAACGACTGGACCGACAGCGCTTTCTGCACTGGCTAGATATAAATGAACGAACTTCTAGAATCTACCAGGAAAAGACGTTAGAAGTGAACAGTTTCAGCCAAGAATTACTCGCGCAAATACGTATCGCCAAGGTAATCACTGCTGTTACATATATACGTTTAACTGACCTAGATAGATTTCTATACAATTTTACTCGCAAATATAATAATACAATCATCAAATATATCTTTCATTTTAATTTTCGTAATAAAATATAAATTTTTAAAATGCTTGATTGATTTTGATTTCTTAATTAATATTTTTCTTCTTGATAATTGATTATAGTTTAATAATTAATTTCTATTAAACATATATTTAATAAAAATTAAAAATAATTAAATATTAAACATATTTAATTTTTAAATTGACTTTCTGCATTCTTCGAGAATAGAAAGAAATATTTAATAAATATTTATTAAAAAAAAGAAATATTTTTTGTTCTGCCTCTAGACAATGGTATTTAAATGTTCATAGGCAAAGTGTATTTTTACTTACACAGTAGGCATCTGGATTTTTTGCCCAAATTTTTTTACTGTTCTAGGTTTTCGAAAAATCTAGCAAAATTCAGAATTACTTTTCAACATCTCTGTTACATTGCCAAATAGCTATAATTCAAATGTTAAAACTTTTATTTAATAAATTTTATTTAATAAAAACTGAAATTTTTGCCAAGTTTGTGTAAATGTTGAGAGTAAAATTTCGCCTAAAAAAAAAGACCTAATGTGCCAACGAAGGGTTAATGATTCTCTCATGTAAACCGAGCCGTATCATGGATGAGCAGAAGAATGTTTCGTGCAATGTTGAGCGTAGGCGCGGGACGCCTCGATCGATCGAGGCACGCAGCGGAACCACGCGCGCGAAGCGGATGCTGAAAGCCTCGTAAAGCGCAAAACCGCGAAAGCGCTTTGTGGTTTCGTGTCGACGAATCAACCGTATACGACTGACGTCGTGCGATATGTATCGGATATTTTTAACTCAAGATGGCAACATACTCTCTCACACATGCCTAACGTGACGATGTGCGCGCGAGTTCATGGTGCATACATGGAAAACGCGTAAATGTTTTATGGTCCGATCCTTCGTCTCCCTCGCTCTATAATGTACTACCAAACCCGTGTGCGACTGGTCTAGTCGGCGGAAACTGGGGCAGAAACACAAAGCCTGCCCATTGCCCGGTCGAGATACCGTCGACAATACCAAACGCATTGAAGGAAGGACACTCTTTCCATGCCCTCGCGCGTAGAAGTGAACCGACCTATCTCTGATAGGTGAAACCCGTTGGAAAAGGCCAGAATATTTTCCCAGCACTTGCCCAAACTTCTGCCGCATGTTCGCTTTACACTCACGATTGTGGTTTTTTTTGCCCGCGCGCGAGCAAGCGAGCGAGCGCGGAGGCTGTGTAAAATCCGATAAGCCCGCGTGTAAATTACGTAACGAAAAAAGTTCGCTCGATATTGACTTGTACACGTCACAGGATTACGAGACACCATTGACCTCGTTTCAACTGACAGTTGTGCTACGATAGGTAAAGTCCATTAAATAGAATCAAGAGAACTACAACAACATCGTTCTTACCTGTAAAAGGTAGAAATTTCCAACATATGTAGATCCAAGATAATATACTTGTAACTTCACGATAGTATATCTTTATCTACACAATGACGTTTACTCACGGGGTAATTTTAGCCAAGTAAACCGACAGGAATTGAGAGCGGGCGAGTCGATCTTTGTCGGAAAACCTAAAATGAACGTGATGTCAGCCTAGCTGGCTGGGCCGGCGTAAATATTTATATTAGACACGTGCCGACGGAGCAATCGCGAAATGATTTAAGTAAATGGACGGTACATGGATGGAGACGAGGAAATCGGTCGGAAATATGGTAACGCCGGTGAGCAAAGAAAGTTAGCCCGGCTGATATTTCCGCCGAAATCTCGCCGATATTTCCTCCAATACTTCTGCTGTTTAAAGAGCGGCTGTCTGGAAATAGTAACGGCTAATGGTGCCTCGAGTGTTTGCACGATCTTCAACTATTTTTAGGTATTCGCAGCGCGAATTTCATTGCTGACTATATACATTCATATCTAACATACTTTGTACCTCAAGTATATACAAGTTTTTTTCTTTCGCGCAGTTTCGCGAAAAATCATATTCGTGATGTCCAGCAAAATTTGGCTAGATAATCCAAGAATAATTCCAGGACATTCCAAGTTATAATCCTATTTTTTTTTTCCAGGATTTATTTTCCATCAATTAATTTTCATCATTTAATTACTTTTCATCGATTCGTGCAATAGTATATGCTTTGTATTCAAGTTAGGATTCTATACGAATGAATTAAAACGCTAACAAATTATTTGAACAATATTATTTATTGATTTATAAATAATATTAAACGAACATTCCGTCAACACAATGATTTTTCTACTGTGTTCTATTTTAGACATTAAATTCAAGTTTTCTATTGGTAACTTATTGCATCTGCAGTACTAAAATGTTGAAGATAGAGTAGTTTTTAAATAAAAAGAGTTTAGAGTCAATTGAATTGTTTGACATTTACGTGCTCATTGTGTAATAGCGTTTAGTAGAATAGAAGAGAATAGAACTAATGCTTTTTTGGAAATTTCGGACAGTTTGGAGCCAATTTTAAATCCTTCTCATTTATGTCTATTACTCTGTTAACGTGTAGTCTTTTTTATAGTGTTTCGCAATAAACTAAATTAAATTAAATTAAATTAAATTAGATTTAAAAACTATTGCAGCCTCGACATTTTGGTATTAGAATTCGTCTTGAAGTAATCTCAGGAATCTGGTATTAACCCTTCATCTGTGGTCCAAGAGATCCAAAAAAATGTGAACTTTATATTTCTAAGGTCTTTTTTAAAAACGGGATTAAAAACTTAAATTGCCATTT
>Ga0157363_1003681_pt1 | contig 13902 bp, 7 predicted proteins | sample AttsexASBM1_FD_111477 | JGI IMG/M metagenome (GOLD analysis project Ga0157363, IMG submission 111477) | Fungus gardens microbial communities from leaf cutter ant in Ribeirão Preto, State of São Paulo, Brazil - Atta sexdens ASBM1 | ecosystem: Host-associated > Fungi > Mycelium > Unclassified ...
GAACACTGGCATTTTAGTGAAAAATTTAACGCTAAAAAAATCTTAAACATATTAAATTCGAAAAAATGTGCTTTTTTACTTAAAAAATTATAATTTTTTAAATTTATAATATTTTCAAATGCAATTTTAGCCTAGTATTCTTGAGATGATGTACTTAAAAAAAATAGTATTACATGTGAAATTAAAATACGTTACATGTGTTTCAAAAAAGATATTTATTTTGAAGGTAAAAGATGGTTTACACTTTTTACACACAGAAAAATATCATTCTATTGCCAAGAAATACAATTATTCATTTTATTTTTCTTCTTTTAAGTAAGTTGATTTCAATAAAGAATATTTTCTCGCTAGTAGTCTTAAAATGTATTCATCCCAAATTTTAGAAATACTCAATATCATATACTCAATAAGAATTTATTCTCTTTAGAGAAGTATATTATAAAATTTTATCGAAGAAAAATCAGATTTTGACTTGAATATTTAATAATATATCGATGTAAGAAAATTTATTTGGTTAGAAAAATTTGGTATATTTCTTTCAATTCTATACAACTGATACTACAACAGATTTAAAAAAAGCGAAACTAGTTTAGAAACAAAAAATTTTTTTCTTGTTTGAAGTAATTCATATTTTTCAATTTAAATAAATATTTATTTTGGGATCAAATTGTGCATACAATATGATGCAACATGACTTTTATTCCATAATGGTATTTTTTCATATAATATTTATCTTAATTATTTTGAATTAATAAATACCAGCATATTATTTCGTTTCTATGTAACCTCAAATATCCATCAAATAATAATATGAAACTGTCATTATGAGATTAAGAATGGTTACAATAGGAAATATATCATTGGCAATGACTCGATCACAAGCGCGGCGTAAATGTATTAGGCTTAGCCATTCTAGGGATCGTAGATTCAAATCTTGCCGGCGATGCGATGCGTTTTTCAATAATTATTGTAGTTAATAAGACAGAATATAAGTATGCGAAACAGTAAAAATATAAATTAAACTAGAAAAATAAAAAGCAATAATAACAAAAAAATTATTTTTTTCGTTAAGATATAATTGTAATTTTCTTATTACAAGTAAATATGATATTTGATTCAAGTAAAGGAAGAATTCTTCTTAAGTAAATCGAATTTTTGATTTAATTTGATATTCTTAATTGAGAAGTATTAAATTTTCTAGAATTCAGAATATATTTTGAATAAATCAGATGCTTGTGATGAACTTATAATAGATTTGCGGATATATGAACTTTTGAAATACTTGGAGGAAGTCATTATCATTTGCGTACAGTATATATTTTTCTGCGTAGATGTTAAATTTGGATAAAAAGTTATTTATTATTGATTTAAGTTATTATTAATGTCAAAATTATTATTATTATTTATATTGAAGGAAAATATAAAAAATACATAGAAAACGTTACTCTTCGTTACTGTAATCTCAGTACACATAGAGTAGCTCTCTAAATCTGAATCAATCGATAATCACTGACTTAATGTCAAATATGCCACTGTTAATTAATGAATGAAATGTGTTATCGCTAACTTATAGCGAATCTTGATTCAGTGTAGTATGGCATATTCAACGTATACGATATTGTAAGATTGGAATTACAATGTGCTAGAATCTGTAAATATCGATATTTTAACTATACAATGTTTAAACTTCTTTTTTTTACATAGTTGAATTTCACTGATTATCCAATGCCAAATGTGCTAGATATGATATGTTGATAATTCAGTACCAAGTATGCCTTTTCAGTAGATTATCAACTGATTTAGATTTAGAATGTGTTTATCACACATAGATCATAGACACGATGGACATTCTTTCCTCATCATTTTTTTATCCTTATTCGAAGGACATTCACAGCTTTCTTATTTTTACAATTTAAAAATATAAATCATAAATTTTTTAACGAAAAAAAACGAGCGTTGATCACACTTATAGACACTTTGACCCGAGAAAAAAAGGCGAATGACTGCTAGACGCATACTAACAGTCCGATTAAAAAGTTAAGTATCTCTATCAATACTTGAAGCTTCAACCTCTAATCGATGGTAGAAATGCGTTCTTCTGACGCCAAGAAGATTTTGAAATCTAGTATGAAAGATGCTCTGGTCATTTTAATCTAGAAGGATCCATGAAAGGTTAAAATAGCCGAATTCTCAAATATTTTAAGATTATATTTTTTTTCACTTAGAAATGTGTATCTACTATAGTTACATCGGTGTTTGCAGGAAGAGTTCAAATTAAATTTTTTTATCTATATTCTATGCTATATTACTAATCTATTAAATTTCATCATTTTCACAAAGATTGTTTTTAATATCTGTCTTGACGAAGTTTTTTCCAATTAAAATTTCTTTATAACAAAATATAAGTGTTGTGAACATTATTTAGTACAACGTCATGATTTTGAAATTTATTGTTAATCAATGTCTGTTTTAGATAGAGTAAATTTTAGATTACATCTTTTTGATAGATTTATAAAATTAGGAACGCGAATTTCAAAACATGTCTAGGATTTTCTAATCAAATGATTCGTGGATTTTTTAAGCTTAACTCTTATAAAGTGGTTTTAAGCAACGCAAAACCCAGCTATCGCAATCGGTTGTTGTGATGATCCACGAAGATATTTAAGTAATACGTCCGTGGGAAAGCCACAGTCCTTTTTATTTAATTCGCGCCTTCGTCGACGAGCGACAGATGTTCCGGGTTGGGCACAAAGAGCGTTGCAAGAGATTAACGGTAATTACGCGATTTCGAGGAGCCGTGAATCGCAAGGAGTGGAGAAACTGGAAGGCGGTCGGAGAGCAAAGACGTGGCCGGCAGGCTCTAACTCTCTCTCTCTCTCTCTCTCTCTCTCTCTCTCTCTCTCTCTCTTTCTCTCTCTCTCTATCTTGGCTTTGTTTCCGAACCATACCGGAAGCAGACGCTTTCGTGTGGTGACAATAGGGAGACTGCCTCGCCTTACTTCCCACAATCCGTCGTTTCCTTCTCTCGACACAAGCGTTCCGGTAGTGCTTATTAATGAAAACCCTCCCACTACATGGCACCGCTTTCCTTTCCTTTCCTTCGTATATCCGTAAACGGGATGACGGTGTCCCATCGTTGACCGCTCCGAGAGCTCCCATCTTGCCAGGTGGACAACAAGAGCAATTAAGGGTGACAATTGTTGTGCGTGAGAGTCTATTGTTAAGATCGGTACATTAACGTGACCATCTTGCTTTAATTACAGTTAAATACTAGGGTTGTGAATATATTGCTCTATTCTTCTTTATCCTTTAACATTTTGTACGAACTGTTGACCGGAATAGCTTTCTCATCATAAAAGATAAAAAACAGATGACATCGTTGCGTTTAAAATCTTGATTGTATGACATAAATATAAATTTTATTGTATGTAAATATACAGTGGTACACATTTACGTATTAAAATAGTTATACTCCAAGCTAATCTTGAGCAGTATTTAATTGAAGATGATCCTTTTCCTTTGCATCTTTCAAATATACAATAGATTTTCAATCACTTTAAATATACACTTCAAACGTTGCGTTGTGATAATCTTTTAAGAGAGTAAGAACAATATTGTAATAATAATAACAGTTATATTAGGATTTTCGAATTTTAAACAATACAAAAAAATAAATATAGCAGACTAATGAGAATCAGCAACGATAAACGGCGTAATTATTTAATGAACAATCAATAATCAGATATTAGATATTCTTTATTTAGAATATTTCGACTCTCTTTGGAGTCCTCCTCAGCAAGAATGAACAATATTGTAGTAACGATCACAAATTCAGCCACGCAATCTACTGATTTTTATCTACCTTCTACTATTTTTGGTTCTATCTTCGGATTCTGTTGAACGATGAGGATTAAGATTCGTGGCGAAGATATCATCGCAAAGAAGTCGAATGTCGCGCGCGAAGACAAGTCGCTCTTCCCTATATAATATATTGATCGCGGCGCGACGTGAATCATGCGTGCGCGCAATAATATTCCGCGGTTGGCATATTCATACCCTGTATAAATTGTCAGCCTGGACACGCATCGAACCGCACCGTCGGGGCATTGTGACGACTGGCGCCGTGTGACAATGAACTAGAAGAGTGAGAGAGAAAGAGAGAAAAAGAAAGAAGTACGCGCGCGACGCTTCGTGAACACAGGTGTGCCTGGCGTCCCGGCGCCTAGGAGCGGTGCGTCTTCCATCTCCCTCCTTGTCTGTCTTATTCCTTTTCTTATGACTGCGGTTGAAAATCAAGAGACTTTATAGCGTCGCACTTAGAAAGTGCATACAATACACATTTATGAAGGTAATAATAATTGGCATGAGTTTTTGAAGAGATATAAGTTTTAGTGTTTCATCAAGATCGAGAAATTCAAGAAATCATGTCTTGGTTTTGTCTTGAATCAAGACAAGATCAAAACAAGAAATTGGAAATTGATTTCAAAACAAGACAAGAAATTATTATCAAGATTTCTTGACAATAAGTCAAGAAATTTCTTGAATTTCTTGAACTTTCTTGAATTTCTGTTTTTATTTTTAATACTTTATTATTTTAATATTTTATTATTTTATTTCTGATTTGAAAAGTTTTGAATAAGTTAGGTTTTAATATTTTCAATTATATTTATTGGTATTTATAACAGGTTATATAACATAGAAATATACATTTATACATTTTCACTAAATAGCAAAATATGAGCAGAATGTAAATCGATTATTGAAAAAGTGAAATCCCTGATCTAACTAAATTAAATTATATTCACCGATACATCCTTGTTATACTAGATTTATAGATATTAATCTTTATATTTATGTAAAGGAATATATATATAATTAATATTACGAGATTACTTGCAAAAGTAATCTCGTAATATTAATTATATATATATTTAATTATGTATATTTAATTATGTATAAACATTTGCGTATTCTACTAATACAATAGTTCAATTAAATCAGGAATGATTAAAATATAGTAATAATAATAATTATTATTATATCTGATAATTTTAGGAATCCAATAATCTGAAATAGAGTTACATTTTGCAGTAACCTCATGATATTAAAAATGATAATTTGAGAAATATTTTTAATCTTTATTAATAGATTTGTGCATAATAGACATTATAGGCACACTTTTAAACCATGAATTTAAACATAATAAACTACGAGACGACTCGACATTCAATTTGTACCTATGTTTTCTTATTATCTCTTATGACGTGACGTTAAAGAATCACAAGGACTTTGCTTAAAAAATCAAGAAATTCTAAGAAATTCAAGATTCTTGAATTTAAGACAAGAAAAACGATATTTCTTATTTTGAAAATCAAGACAAGACAAAAAATGCTCTTTAGGACAAAAAATCTTGTCTTGATGAAACACTAATAAGTTTTGGGAACGAACATTTAAGGAAGTAAGGGAAGCTGCGTCGAACTAAAGTATTACTGTTACCATGTTATAATGCAGACATCTTCAGATATGTTCAATAGATAAATAGATAAATTGCAGTAAATTCAAGAAGTTATCATACATAATCGCGAAGTGATCTCAGTAATAAATTCTGAATAAATATTGATATATGATATAATATATACTATATATATATATATTACGGAATATTACGGATTTTTATAAAGTTGGGAAGCGTATAGAATCACAAAAGAATATTCTTGAGAGGGGTGCAATCAATATCGCGTGCGGAAACACGAGCTGTCCAGGAGAAATTGATAAATTAGCTACTTAAGGGTTTAACAGTTGGACGATGGCGATTTATCAGAAAAAGGAAATTGCTATTAACGGCAAGATGGAAGTGATTTTGCATTATCAGATATGAAATCAGTAAGATTAGATTTTCAACTGTCAGGTACAAATAAATATCAAGATAATATTAGTTATTATTTTTGCAATCATTATTATAGGATTAAAAAGTAAATGCTCTCTGTTTTTGTTTAATTAGAAGCATAAAAAAATAATCAAATTCCAAGGAATGTATCGTATGTACACAGTATTCGTATTAGGGATGATAAATAGCGTTAAATAAATAGACATAGCTCTAAGGTAAATCAATTGCTTTGTTTGTTACAATAGTGTAAGCAGTGCGGTAAGGCTTTCAAACGGTCAAGCACGCTTAGTACTCACCTGCTGATCCATTCCGACACGAGGCCTTATCCCTGTCAATATTGTGGCAAGAGGTTTCATCAGAAGTCGGATATGAAGAAACACACCTACATTCATACTGGTGAGTTCTCATTAATCCAATCTACCACATGATTTTTAATGCATTAATAACAAAATTGAGTAAATAATTCTCAATGAATTAATTGTGCGCAACAAATAAAAAATTTACTTATATATCGATACTTAAAAAAATTTTATTTATGAGAATGCATTTTTCGCTTTTTGCACAGATAAATTTATGAAAATGTATGTATATAACTTTCACTGTCCCAGATCGCTTGATAATATATAGTTTCAAAAATGTATTGCATTGATCTTTTTGTCTCGTCAGCTTCAAACTTCCAAAGAGAGATTATAATACGTTAACCGGACAAAGCGAGGGACCATATGACAAAGTTTCGGCATACGAGGGTATTGCGTGAGCATCGATAATTGCGATCGTCAGTAACAAGCCTCTACTTTGTACATCTAATTTTTACGCTGCGACTATACTCGTATAAGTCCAAGTTTTGTCCTCGGAATTACAGCTTGTCGCATGTTCTCCCTTAAACTTCTTTCTCCGCGGTCTTCGACCAAATGTTGCTCTTGCATACCGCCGATCGATAACTACAATTGCTAGTAACGAGCTTCTGTCTTTAGTCTTTACATCCAAACGGAAGACGCAAAGCGAACAGTTAAAAATAGTTTCAATAGCAAGACATGGCTTTTTCTCTTTACTACTAAATCACTGAAATATAATAATTAATTGATCTAACATATTATGTATTTTATCGTAGATATTTTCCGCTAACATATTAATCTCTTAAACAAATACTTGAAAACAAATGTATAATAATTTTGATATTATTGCAATTGTATGTTATTATAAATGTGCTAAATGTTTGAAATCATGATGTCATTTTTGTCTTGAGTTGTAGAATGTAATATCATTATTCTTTCATACTTTATTATGAATCTAAAAAGATGCATAATATTCTGCGCGTTACTTGGAACAAAAGACGCGCGATCGGCGTCCTCGGCGGGTGGTTTTCGAATTATTTATGAAGGCTGCCTTGTTGCCACCGTAGTAGACTATTTTGTACATTATTCAGAACATTAGTGTCCTGTGATCAGCGAAATATGTTCGGACATAAGTCGCGCAGGTCATGAAACAAAAAAAAAACCGAAGTATCTTTATTCTTCTTTAGTTTTTGTGAATAACAAATGAGGTTTGCTGAAAAAGTTGATATCCCGATTTTATATACAAAGCGTATTTAAGTGAATCTATTAATCTCCATGAGGGCTTTGTGTTAGTCTCTCGAAAACGACATTTTAAGACAAATTAATAAAAAAAACGGCGCTAAAAAAGTAATTGAAAAAATAATTCCATGGAATAGACTGAACTTTGATGGATTAAATTCGTTAATATATTTGTGAGAGATATGATGATTTCTTACAAATCAATAATATGTATATTATAATGCAGTTATTGATATAAAAAGATCATATAAATATCTCAACAAATTAAAACACTTGTGAAATAATTTTTTTGCGCGCTGTAAATTAATTAAGATTTTAAATTACATTGTTAATACTACTCGATCCATTAGGCTTCATACAGCTCGTATGCTATTTGCAGAGACACTATTTGCAAAAAGTCGCATTTGCTTGATGTGCGTTATCGCGTAAATGAGATTGCAACGCGCATCTGTTCGATCAAGTGCAACGAAAAACGGAGGGACAACGGACTTGCGACCACACCTTTATAACAACTCACACGCGTTTAAAATGTATACGATCCGCGATGCATCCTCAATAGGGTGTCTCCACGAATGTCGCACCCACGTCTCTACGCGACTGACCCTTTTCGCATATGAAAGAATCACGTAGAAGGCATATACGCGATACCAGGAATCGATAAAGTACGCGGCATCGCGTACTTTAGATAGAAGGGGGAAATAAAGGAGAGACAGTGTATAAATCTATCTTTCGATATGTTCCTTTCATATCCAACGAGAGATTTTAAACGGAATCTTTAAAGCTCTTTTCAGAAATGTTCTTTGTAATAAAAAAAGATGATACTTATTCCGAAGTTGAATTGATATCTTTTACTAATGTTTATTATATACCTCGCGAAGAGAAACTATCAGCGCGTAGTTAAACTTCAACATTGCCATTTAATTTGCGATATAGAAACGCTACGATAAATGATAAAAGGTAAATCATTTGCTAAAATCTAGCTTATATGCAAAATGGCTGTCATCAAAATCGCTCTTCGCCGTTTCATTCGATAGTGGATAGGATAATTACCCTCTTTTACAATAAAAGCCAGAAAAAAAATGGATTGGCATGCAATCAGATTAGCTCCGGATTTGATTCATTCGAGGTTTGTGTGTCGCGGAAGAGACTCAAACGCGAACACGCACATTACCCGCAATAAATATATCGGCAGATTATCAGGCTCTTTCATATGGAAATCGTGTCTCGTCACGCACATTCTCTTTCAAATGGTTATTTTTCTTTCTTTCGCCCGAAGTAAAAATTAATCTGTTGCATATGGCAAAATTTGTTGGAATGATGATTATCGCAAAATTATGATATTTTGAGAACAGTTCTCTTAATTTATAAAGTAAAAATTCTAAATATTTTTAAATAATTTTTCTGTTTATAAAAATTAACCAATTAATTATATAATCATTATATATAATAATAATATATATTTTGTTTCAATAAATTTTAGTAGCGAATGTAAAAATGTTAAATATATATAAGTCATATTACGATTTCGTGATATGGAATAAAGTAAAAAGAGAATGTATCATGAAATGAAATTTGAAATTTGTTCCTCGAACTCGATGTAAATTTACAAAATGATCCAAGATTAATATTTGATGAATCATTCGCGATATTGAAGGTAGCTTCCAAGAGGCGATTTGTTGCTGCGTACAAAGAGATAATCTGCAGATGGGAAACGTATTTGCATCGTACATCAAAAATGATATATCCTCGTATATATCCTCGCATCACCGAGTATACCTAACGAATGACCATACAATCGTAGCATGATTTTTCCACAACTCACTGCGGCCTATTATCGGTAATTTCTCGAGAGAAGAAAATAACTACTCGCCGCATCCTAACGATGACTTTTTTATGGAGATACGAGGATTTGTTGTTAAAATGATTACCTAGCCCTTTAAAATATTCATAAAAATGCAGTGTATTTTATTTTGCTTTATGTGCGTTTTGTGTTATATTCGCCGTTCTAGCGTTATTAGAATTATTAGAGGAAAATAAGAAATCTTAGAGTATATTTTAATATTTCAAATTGCCTACGTGTTTTTACAGTAATAGAGTATTTTAGTTTATAAAGATAATTTTAAAAAATTCCTTAAAGATTTCTTCTAAGAAGATATACATAAAAATCAAAAGTAAAAGTATTAATCTTTTTTTTTACACAAAATATGCCACATTTATTGTTGTCATAAATATAAATATAAACGTTCCAGTAAGATAATTATTTCCGTGAAAAAGCAATTAATCGAAAACAAACACGTTTGTTGTTGTATATAATTTTAAATAATATGGATGTCCCAGTAAGATAATTATTTTGATGAAAAAGCAATTAATCGAAAACATTTTGGCTCGCACATTAAGCCTTAAATTGAATCCCCCCATGTATCGAATAACGCGTGATTTGATCCAGTCCCCACTCTCGGTGTAAATTGCGGACCTGATCGTTTTTCTTAAGCGGTTGTCCCGTAGCGAAAGCAGGACATGAAAGGAAGCGTCGATCGGAAGCGATAAGGACATATTTTAATGGCGATTTAATCAGCTGCCTCGGCCACGTTTTCTCGTGGAAACGGCCGGAAGGAGCGCATGCACGATGGGAAACGGTCTGTTTGTCGCGCAAAGCGAGTTTCCGGCACGCCACGTGCCCGACACGGGTCGTCGTGGGGCGTGCGTGTCCCGTGCTAATTAGCGGCTAAGAGAACAAGCCGCTCGTCGTCGTGGGTTAGGGACTACCGAGAAAGGGAGCAATAGCACCCTCGAATGCTCGAGGAACTCGCTCTAGCCACTTTGTACTCTCTATGTTTCTCCGCGAGGGGTGAACGTAATGCGAATTTAATCGACCCTTCTCCCCATTGGGAGCGACTTTTCGCTATCAATTTTATTCTCTCTTGTAACGCAGCACCGCGATATAGAAATACTCCGGATTTATGTCTTAATTATATCTTCAAAGAGCAATGTAAAAGAATTTAATTAATTAAATTAGCCATCATCCAATTAAACAAACATTTTGTTTTATATAGAATAAAATCCAGAGTGTATAAATAATTTAAATTTAATCGAATGAACATATTCACGAGGAGCTTCTAAAACGCAGTATATTGCTTAAATTTGTTTCCTTGAACTCGTATAAATTTTGTATATATATCTTTTTAGAATTTAATATATTTCTTAGCTTCGTAACTTTAATAATTAAAAATTTTATATTTTGGCAATGATATTTTTCACTTACTCGCAGTTTTTTACGTCGTTATATATATTTTAAAGCTAGTCAATATCTTAAAATGAAAGTGCAAGTAATCAGCGACACACAAATGTTTTCGCATTATAGGTAATGAAGGAAGATAACGTAAAATATGTGGGAAGTAAATGTGTTTAAATATGTTGTTATCGTTTAAATACCTTCAATATACGAATCACCGATGTTTGCAACAATTTCCAGAAAAGCTTGTGCAAGCTTCAACGTCATCCAATTCCTTGAAATGTAATTGTGGGTGATAATGAACTTATTAAAGTTTATTATATACGCAATTTGTGGTTGAAATTTATGGCAAAAACTTGTATCTTAAAGTGACTCAGTTGAAAAACATTTGATATTATCCATAACAATACTAATGCTAATGACAGGTTCGTGCAAGGTGACATCATCAGCGAAGTAAAATCGATCGACGCAAAAATTTTTATGTGAAAACTATGAAAGTGAAAAAATTGAAAGAAAAATGATGCAGATAATTGCAAAATTGAAAATTTTTGCCGCTCTTTCTCACAAAAGAACATTATATCCAGCCATTAAAGACTTTTTTTTTTTTAAAAAGCGTTCTATAGCTTCAATCATTTTGTTAAGAGCTACGCTTCACGTGTCATAATGGGATCTTTCTAAGAAATAAAGATTTAGAGGCATTTTAACGTGAAATTTCACGCGTTAAAAGTTCTTAGGAAATGCGCTATACGGTTTCAATTTTACAAAGTATAATGCTTCTATCTTTTCTAATATATGTACATCAGTAATATTTTTCATTCAAGTAAAGATTCAGAAATGTTTCGAGGAAATTTTTCCGCGACGAAAGTATAAATAATTCCCAAACGTGGGATACGTGCCAGGTTTCTCATTGTCACTATCGTCGTATAACGTATGGCGGTGGCGTCTTTGTTAGGGTAGCGATGTCGCCACTGCAATTTGATTTCTTGCATAATTAACGATTGCGTATCATGATTCCTTCGCGTCTCAAACGCAGCATATACCTTACACACAATGTGAGAAAAACACGAATTGTTATAGTTCTTCATTGCATCGAAAATTTAAAATTTAGTTGAAGTCATAAAATTAGCAAAACAAAAATACATAAAATCACAGCACAAGGTGTTTTTTTTGTGATATTTAATATGTAATCAAGTTTATAAATGATTTAGATATTTCGGCCATAATCTGGCCATCTTCAATAAATTTACAAATATCAATAAAAATACAAAAATTACATAACATTAAAATTCAACGTGTCACAAAAAGAAAGAAAGTATTGATTTATAATTATATTTATAACCATTGAATTTTAATATTAAATTTAAATGTAAATGTAATTTTGCGTTTTTATTGATATTTGTAAATTTACTAAAGATGGCCAGATTGTGGCCGAAACGTCTAAATCATTTATAAACTTGATTACATATTAAATATCACAAAAAACAACTTGTACTGTGTTTGTATGCTCTTCTTTTTGCTAATTTTGTGATAAAAAAAATCATGTTTCTTATAATTATATATTTAATTGAAGTCTTTCTAATGTCCTACCAACGTAGATTAACTTTAATCTCGGTTCCACTTACTCTTCGTCTTTTTCTAATCTTTAGAACTAGAAAAAGTCGAAGAATATTGAACCGAGATTAAAGTTAATCTACATTGGTGGAAACAGGCATAATAACATCGATTTTAAACTCCAGCGGCTTGTTCTTAAAATCTTTACTTTCTTTGCCTTTGAAATTATCATTTATCGCAAGACTACTATTTGATTGACTATTTGAACGTTCTAGCCTTTCCTGTTAATCTTTTCCTTGAAATTGAATAGGAAAGAAACGTTGGAAACACTCGAGCATTTGATTCTAGGAAATGAAATTGATGCCTTACTTATAGAACTATAAATCGAATAATTATCTTTTATGTTTCTACGAGTATCATCTGTTATTTACTGTTATTTAATGATTTGATATTCTTCGAATGTATTTTTGTGCAAAAGAAGTTGGAACAACAATTATTTATGTACATATATATTCTTTGATTAATTATTTACGTGATGAAAAGTAGCTATCAAATATCATCGTACCATAGTTGATTGGTGAGTTCAACGCGATCGAATCGTCCTCACCAATGATTCACTTCGAGACGAGCGTCCGTGTTCGCGATACGATAAAATATTTGCGTAATGCACCTTTCGTGTTGTATCGCGGTAAAATTATTCATCGCACGGGGATGCACCCCCGCCATTCTCGACGCGATAATCGGGGTTGCGATGACGGTCATTGATGAAAAAATTTCCGCTGTCTCTCGCGCGCACTTTTGTTATCATCGAGGCACACTCTTACTCAGCAATTTTGATCCATCTACTGGACTTTTCCGAGCGGATCGATAGGATACCCCGTTCAACCCGTTGCCGTCGAAAGGGAAAAGAAAAGAAGAGAGCGCTTATGCGGGAGTAAGTCGGGATGATGATCGCTTCCGGCGATCGACGCCGAGGACAACTTTTTTCCGCATGCCAGGCAGCAATTGGCGAGAAAAAATATGGTCGGCTACGACGTACTCTGTCGGCTGCATGTTTCCGCGACTATGAACTTTCGCCTATGCAAGCATCCGCGGATAATGCACGCTGATCGTACGGCGTATCTACCTCGTCATTCACTGAAATAACCGTCACGAGTGCTCTGAAAGAGTAATCGAGGCGAATGCGCGGGTATCAAGCGAAATGTTACGTTGTCCGCAAATTGTGCCGGCAAATGCTATGATTTCCCAGTGCGTCATTGAACCCCAAACGGGGGCGGGAAAACAAAGAAAGGGGCGTTTGGTGGGCTTTCACGAAACGCAATTTGTTATCATCACTCATATTATTTTATTATACATTGTGTTGCATTATTATACATTTGTTGCATTATTATACATTTGTGCAACGACGAAATTCCGTTGATCACCGTGTGTCTAAATGATAACAAATATTGAGGATATAAGGATTCAGCAAGTATAATTGTTAATTATAATTTCACACATGTGTCACGTTACTCTCGAAAACTTTTACAATGAATTTCACTCTTAAGAATAAAATCTCACTCTTAAAAATGGAAAATTGAGTTACTCTTTTTTAAGACTGGATCACTTTTTTAGATATTCTTCAAAGTGAGATTCCACTCCAAAAAATTTAGAGAATA
>Ga0157363_1003682_pt1 | contig 13900 bp, 5 predicted proteins | sample AttsexASBM1_FD_111477 | JGI IMG/M metagenome (GOLD analysis project Ga0157363, IMG submission 111477) | Fungus gardens microbial communities from leaf cutter ant in Ribeirão Preto, State of São Paulo, Brazil - Atta sexdens ASBM1 | ecosystem: Host-associated > Fungi > Mycelium > Unclassified ...
ATGATACGATAATTTTATATTATACTCAATCTTTAAATGATACGGAGTATGTAACCTAGTTAGATGTATGTCTTCTTATAACATTTAAATAAAATATAGAATAATAATACACAATACAATAATAATACATTGTAACAAAATAATAACACAAAACTGCATAAAAATTGAAATCACGCTGTCTGTTATAATACTGATTCGGGAAGTGCAATTAATGCATGATAGAATTTTTAAAAGCTCTTCTTCGCTTCTTTTAGCTTTTAGCATTGCAAATTGAACCTTCTAATGACCATTGAAGATATAGCTTAGCGCTCAATGGCCTCGCTCACTAATACATAAAATTTACGTATTGATAGCGTTCTGTAGAATTAAAAGCGTGGTGAGATCGTAACGAGAAAACTTCATTTTCATTACTCTTATTTATTGCCAAGCAATTAAATTATTGTAGGAAATGAAAGATTTAATATGCTTGTTTGATTTCGGAAATGTGTTGTGTTAATTATTTTTCGATAATAAAGTTCTATACGAATAATTTATTCGTATAGAACTCGATCGAAATAACTCAGAACTATAACCAGAAGTGCTGAAAATAATCGGTATAATACGATATATTTCCGCTAAGTGATGCGCTAGTACCTACAGTTAAAATAGTTCAAAAAATTTATTAGGTAGAACAATCTTTGATAATAATTTATTCGTATAGAACTCAAGCGAACATCAGCACTATTGTCAAAAATGTTCAAAATTATCGGATCAACACGTTTTCGTGGAGTCTAATATTCTAATCTGTGTGAAAATTATCAATTGTGGAATTTTGTTTTGAAACGTCATATAATAATCAATCTAGCTTAAAAGAAACAGAAACACTTGACAGATATAATATTCGATTGCATCTTTAGAGGAAGTTGTGCCATGCAACGTGTAGTTTCGGCAAATTTCTTGAAGTAAAATCTAACTCTAAAAGAATTAAAGTATTGCCACTGGACTCTCTGGATTGAAAAAGAGTGAAAAATTTGCACTCTCGAATAAAAGTGGCAAATTTTCACTTTGTGCTGGAATGAGATTAATCCAAAGAAAAGAAATCTCATTTCTTTTTTGGAGTGAATGTCACTCCAAATGTGTGAAATCTCATCCAAAAAAGTGAGAATCTTCACTCTTATTTAAGAATGCACATTTTTCACTTTTTTAATAATGGCGATATTTGAATTTTTTTTAAATGAGATTTCGCTTCAAAAAATTTAGAGAATACATAATTATCTTGATAGTTCAATAAAATTCTTTTCGAATCTGTATAATATAATATTTACAATAAATAAATATCTATAGCTAAAATAGATACCAATTTTAATAAAATCGTTCTTTCCGTGTGCATATTGTAATATTTTTAAATAAATTAATTAGCACACATAAAAAAAAAGAAATATTTCACTTCTCTCTGATTCGTAATCCTACATTATTGATACAAAATTGTCGGAAGAAGAGATTTTTTTCAGATCTGGACAAGTGCATTCCGCATGCGTGTAAAAAGAATAAATCGATCAAATAAGCATTCTCGGAATCTCTTTGAACCTAAAAAACGAAAGAAAGAGTCCAATTTCATATAAATGCCATTTGATTTAAGCTGCTATCACTTAACATAATTCGTTTCCGCAATACTATTCAAGTATTCGTAATTAGATACGCCTGTTGGAAACTTTTAGCAGAAAGCTGGCGTAATAAATTTTATTGCGCGCAAATCGCACGACGCTCGCTTTCATTCCACGTACATTCCACGTATTGTCAAATAAGCTACGCGCAGAATGAACTTTTAATTGTAAAACGTAGCAATGGATATTTCGTCTCTTGTTCGCGAGCGATTTTTGATACTCCAAAAGCGTTGAGTTTTCAAGAGCAATAAGGTTTTTCATTCGTTTTTCGAGCGTAAACGTGCGCGCACACTGTCATTATTTTATTCCTACAATATCTCGCTATAGCCCGTCACATTATTTTTATTGCACTTGTCTCGAACAATTTTTCGAATCTGCTCGTATATCATGATGCGATGCACTATTACGATAATTATATTTCTGATAAATTCCTCTCGCTCTTTGCGCGACGGATCACGAGCAAATTCCATGTATAATAACGCAGTACTGAAATTATTTATGCGGCCGATTAATTTCTCATGATCATCATTATTGTCACGTAAAATTGCATGGTCGAAATAAAGGCTTTTGCGCTTCTCGCGAATAAATGAGGAGTATACTGTTGGAATTCATGGAATTTATCGAGTTATGTGAACTGTATTAGAAATCAAATAAATCCAAATTATTGAATGAAAAATGTGATCAATATGTAATCTGGTATTTTGTCGAAATGAACAGAAACATAACTGAAAAACATCATAATGACAATATTTTTACTCCTATCAAATATGTATATACGTGTGCACGATACATCGAGTAGTGCTTTCGTATATCCACAACATCGTTAATGGATCGAGTGAAAAAAGAGAGAAAAAATTTTTTGCAAATATGAACGTGGACTGAAAAAGTGCAACAAAAATTGCAAGGAATATTGGATTTTGCATTTTTTGTTGTCAAGTCGAATGACGAGACTGACGACATTCCGAAAGCGACTATGAAACGCTGACAATGAGAAATTTCCGGCCAGTCGAAAAATAATAATTCACCGCGTGCCGTGCGCGCGTAAATGGAACTTTCGTTTCGTGACGCATATTTCTCGTCGTGCGAGATACCGCGCGGCATATTTCCGTCGGCGAGCGACGCGGCTCGTGATAAAACTGTGAGTCTAATAACTCGCGGTGATAAAATTCGTCGACTAAATAACGCGCGAAACTGTGACAAATTAATGTCCGAGATGCACATCTGCTGGAAATTATTACGGAGAAAATTGGTCCTGTTCGGAATTGAATTCAAATCTGAATAATTTCAATTTCTTATATTATAAATATACCTTCAATAAACATTTATATAATAATTAAATTTTATACAGACAGATTTTTATATTTCTCCTGATGTCGTTTTCATTTTTCTTACTTATTTCTTGCAATTTTCAGACATATCAGTTTTAATCTTTAAATAGATAGGTTTAAGAAGACGCAAAAACTTTAGATACTTTATATTTCTAAATATAAATCTAAAAATAATTTTGTTAAATTAAAATAATTTTAACAAGAAGGGAAAGAAAATCTTTAATGATCTGGATCTTAAGTGCTTAAATAAACTATGTAAATTTATATACTACCTATGTAGTATCACTTAAAACAAAATAATTATGTAGGACATTCAAGCTAATTGCTAAAATGTCCAAACTTTTTGCGGCATTTTATTATGCTTGAGATTCTTACATAATTATTTTGATGGTCCAATAAAATTATTTTCAGATTTGTATCTATAAGCTAAATTTTTATATACTTCAGCAAAATTGATCTTTCTCTGTAGTATATTACATTAGTTAATTTACTTTAGTTAATTTACATTCCCATGAGATGCATGAATGTGTAAGATATACAATGAACTTTAAGACTTTTAGGCATTTGAGCAATACTTTTTATTTTCCTTTTTTAAAATAAGGTTTTAAAAGAAAACTATACCTGGAATGCTGTGGCATTCCATCTATCCACTTAAAGATTAATAAGCAAACTTTTATACGACAGAACACATAAACATAAACATTAATAGTTTATAATCTTCTCTACATCTAAATAAAAACAGTACGTCCGAAATATTCCAAATATAATTAAGGGAAGTTTGAGACGGATTATATGGAACATCTCATGTTTTTCTCACATTACATTCAACATTCCGTAAAAATAATATGGCTGAGAGACACATTTTGTGTATCATCCATGCTGTTATGTATTACTATTCCTTAATCCAGCAATGTACTTCGGGCGAGCGCGAAGACCGTCTTATGGTCCAGTGATGTTTCAACAGCAAATAAAAAAGATGAAGGTACTGGAGTTTACATAAATTCATTTGCTCGGTGGAGGCTTTCATGTAACGAGATGTGCCGGAATTTGTTTTAGGGCGTCTTTTTACTTTGCAAGATGTAACCTACAAACGCGATTACATAAGTCGTTTGCAGCTGCTTCAATGTTAAACCGAGTTCCACCCTCAGCTTACATTCGTTTAAAGTTAACGACTGGTAACGAGTTCCATGTAAGTAACTTTTTCAGCTATCTCTCTTCTCTTCAATACTTTAAATAATCTTTGAAATTCAGAGGTATTCTTCAGGTCTATTTCAAGCGCGTTTCAATGAAATTTTAATTCATGGACTAATCGCCATAAATATTATATTTTCAGAAATGGAAAATTATGACGCATTAAATATTCGTCAAGGAAGTTGGCAAATAAGGAAGATGGGAAAAGACTTCTAGAAACCCCTGATCTTTCATACATTTTTTATGACGTAGCTGTAAAGGGCCTTTTTCTACACGATAGCGTATTTAATAAATATGTGGCACGTTTATCCCCGAGCAAATTAATTTACATAGGCACCGAATGCATGCTTGTAGGCGTGAGAAATGTTTTAAGGTTAATTTATATTCACTGATGGCATAAGTAACGCGCTAAGATTATACCTTTGTCACAGAAAAGATATTCACTGTCGTATATTTTATATGTAAGACAAAATTGATTTCTTAACTGATTCTTAAGATTCTTAAGAAATTGATTCTTAATTTTTGACAATATTATATTATACATTGTTGAAAAAGAGATAGATAAAAATATATGTTGTGTAAATATTAATCTCAAATAAACATGTAGATATATTCAATAAAAGAGAATCAATTTTGTAATTTACGATGTATAACAAAATTATTCATATGTTTTATTTATATATAGGTTAAAATCTCTTTTCGATCGCGATCGAATAAATATAAGAAATAAAAGTCGTAAAATAACCGACGCTTGTTGTGTTTGATATATGAATATAAAATTTCGAATAAAGATTATTGCATATTTTATGAAATTTAATCAGCAGCGAATACTGTAATGTCTCATATCAATATAATATAAATCGATTTTTATTAAAATCGTTTTCTACTTTCTTTATTAGATTTGTTGTTTTCTCTTAAGTGCTGGCATGTGTCAGGATGCTGCATTGAGGCGTCGGCTATTATTGTCGCGCTATCGCTGTTACTCTCGTTGCCACCATTTCTCTCGTGGATGGCCAAACACGCGCAGGGGGTGGCTGCCCGTGAGGGCTTTTCCCTAGACTAATGGATTCCACGAATTAGGTGTCGCCATCCGAGCCATCGCCGTCGCCATCGCCATCAAGATGACGGCGATGCCTTAACCCGAGAGAACCAGCGATGTCTGATTAAACACAGAGCAATTCCCTTAAAACGGTGCGCTAGTGCTGGGCTATCAACGAAGAGAGAGAGAGAGAAAGAGAGAGAGAGAGAGAGAGAAGGGGGAGAGGAGGAACGGGGGAGAGAGAGAGAGGGGGGGGGGGGAGAGCGCAGCTCCATGTTTATCCATTTTATTCGGATCGATCCAGCATCTCCCGCGAGAGTCGTTTGGTCGCGCAAGAGTGCCTCGATTAATGGAATATCCTCTTTGTACGCTTTTCCAATAATCGATTAACGAGCAAAGAATTTCATGTTTCCTTTCTATAACGCGTCTTTCCATAACAGTCTCTAACAAGGCAAGTTCGCGCTTGGCGAATGCGATATTTTAATGAGATCCGAGTCAAATTAAAGTAAGTTCCATTGAATGTAGATGAATCAGATGATCAGATTTTATCAATACTGTGTTGTGAAATATCTATACATAAGAATTATTCTATACATAAACGATAAATTGATATCAATTCTCATATGCAACGTACACTATTAGATATCAAAAGAGCATTGATAATCCAAGCCTTTGAGTTAAACAATATTTTGTTATTTTAATTTCCATGTATGCCAAAATGTAAATCAATCCATTTCTGTGATTGGTTTCAAAGTAAACAATATTCATATTAACGTATGTATTTAATAATAAATAATAAACTCGAATCAAATTTAATACATTTTCTTGAATTAAATTATTTAAATCCACTGTTTTATTAGTTAAATTAACGACATATTGAGCAGTGACAACCTATAGAAATAATTAAAGATACTTCGAATTAAATATAATTTAATATTATGAATATAACAGTGTATTTTTCTTTTCGAGTTTGTTTTCCACAGTATTTTCGACAAAGGTTCATAAAAGTGATTCCTGAATTAACCAAATCCTATGTATATTCGAAATTGATTGGAACGACATCAGCCACATTCATCGCACATCTAATCACAATTAAATTTGGAGGAGGGGGTGTGGACGCGATGTGGACAAATATTTCTATAGCCAATCGTGATCCCCATTCGCCGTCATTAATTACCCAAAACACACGGTTGTCCCAACCAGTGATCGGACGCGTGTTGACAAACATGTTTAGCAAACGCACACAAATGCCACACGCAATTCATGCGGGCCGATTTTCGAGGCTACACTTCCTCGAGCATCATTATACATTCGTCGGCGACGATTATTGATGACACCGATACCGATCAATCCAACGCTCCCAGATGGCTCGCGATTGCAATTACACGGACGCGCCGATAAATTATTATCAAGCTGTCTGTCACCCCCATGAAACTATTAATTCAGTCGCACCGGTGCATCGACGCGCCGATAAATTATCACGATCGGCCGCTCATGCATCTCCCCGCGCGTATACATGCGTCTGCCTCTTCTTTTTTATGTACATATTTTCTTTCAGCAATATTCGCGGCGTTATTTAACGACCGGCAGTTTAATGAAAATTTTCCCGGTCGGAACGCGGCATTCATCGCGCCGACAAGATTCTGACATGGCCGATGATTTATTTATTTCGACAACACGGTCGTGGCTTTTCGATACAATCATCCGGTAAAACGTCAAAATGTTTCGACAGATTCACGGACATTCACGATATCCTGCTTTAGGGTACCAAGTATCTTCCGTGTCAATAATTTTATCATATTATCAAAATTTGAAAGATAAAAAATTTTGGTGAAATAATTTTGGAATCATCTGCTCATTTTTGAATTCCAAAATTAATAACGTTAATTTCTCTATCGATTTTTAATTAATTTATGTGTGTGTGTGGGGCATAAACTCTGTATTTTATATAAATCAATAGATATTAAAAAATTATAAAATAATAATCATATTATTCAATGGTGAATGAGAAAAAAACATTATCTTGTGAAATTTAACTATATCTAAGTAGATTATGTTTTTCACGTATAGCCTTTGTTATTGAGTTTTTCCCCGAACAATTTTAATTAATTTCCAGATTGAAACAATATTCGAACAAAGGGCAACTAAATTACTAAAAATTACAATCGGTAAAATTTTTCCGTAATCATAATGCTTTTTTAACGGAAATAATTTAAAAGCACACGAATATCTAATCAATTGTATGTATATGTCGCTTTGTCCCGAATCCGTTCTCTGGATTAACAGACTCGATTCTGTTATGCGAATGCTCGCGTTCATGAGTTTTCGTGCTGATTTCATTAAAGTAAGACCGGGTCGACCATTTTTTTACACGAGATCGGTACATCGACTATTTTACATTGAAATAACATTCTCGTTTTAATTAAAGTAGTTTGAACAGAACATGCTGATATACTGTATTATCCTCCAATTTAGATATTAAAGGTTAACCTGGAGGAATTGTATTAAAATTAAGCGAATTTTTTCAAATTAGATTCTAATTTATAGACCTTATCAAATTTTAAATAAAATTTTATCGAATTTTTCACAAATTGATTAAAAAACGAGATTTAATCCAGGAAAGAAGTCTTGGAAATGATGAGTTTCCGCTGCAACTTCCAAGCAAAAATCAACTTTGAATTCATCAAACAGATAGTTGCAGGTTTGCAGAATACGTGTGGAGTATACATTCTGTATACATTCTATCACTCTCTGAAGACTTCTAGTAGAAGTCTTCATAAAAGATCTCTCGGTTCATCGTTCGTCTGCGTAAATATACTCTCCGTTTTTCTGCCGACAAAATCGAGAAGAAAATACGTTTCGGCTCGCATACGGAAAATTCAACCCCTTCTCAGATAGAAGGCTCTCACGAGTATTTTGTTATAAAGATGTTTCTTATATTTTCAATGAGACTTTTTCTTATATTATCTTAGGAAAATAAAGAACGGAGAACGAAAGAAATGAAGATTCTCTCAAAAAAGAAAAATCTTGTCGCTTGCAATCTGAACACTACTGTATATCTTTCATATTAAACAAATGTCATCTCACTTAATCCTAGAATGCTATCGCTATTGAGTAATAGTATTGCTACACGTAAATTTTATATATATAACAATAAATAGGCTGTTTTTAATTAATGTAACATCGTCATGTTTTTTATACACTTTTAACGACAAATATTTATAATTTAAAGATTTTCATAAACACAAATAAGCTAATTATTAACTTAAAATGAAAAAAAGAAGCACACAGTAAATTCAATCTTGAAATGACTAGGTATGTGATCTATATATATGGATTAGGTAATTCGATTGACTGAAGATATAGTTTAGCGCTCATTAACATTGCTCTTAACTTAAAATTTACGTATCGATAGTATTTTAGAATTAAATTTAAAACATCGTAAAAAATTATTAGATATAAATTAATCAGACATTGGATTCTTATGCATAATTGCATATTTTTTCAATTACACAATCAATTGTGTCAATTACACGTCGAGGTAAAGTAATTATTGATTCTCGCGCGGAAATGCGTGGAGCCAAGTCATCACCGCTAAATCGCAGAAAGAATATGAGAGATCTCTGCAAGAGATATTTTTTCGCTATAATACATCCCGCGAAAAAGAATCAAATACGTTTACTTTACCTGTCCCAACGATGAGAAGGAAAACAAACTGGATTTATAAGAAGACAGCCGATTTCTTTCTTTTACCCCGGTCTGGCTAACATACAAGAAATTTTCTCTGCGATTATCCTTTGTTTCATCCCCCGAGGATTTCGCCGACTGTTATCTGATATCCGGAATGATCTCCTTTAAGGGATGTTTTAAAGAACAAGCTTGGCAACGAGTTCGAAATGGATGTTATAAAGGAATGTTCGAACGCGCACAGTTCTTTGAATCCTTACACAAGGATATCTCTTGCAGTAAAAATTACTATCGAAATTACGATCTGCCACGTATAGAATTCAACGCGTGAGCATTATACATGAAGCGAACTCAGGCATCAAGTAATTTGAGTATTTGTGAATGAAAAAAGTGAAGAAGATTAAATATTCAATTAAATATTGGAAAAATCAATTGGTCAAACACGATTCATGTAGTGCTAACAATATATAATTAGACAAATGGTGGTCTTCTCAGTACATTTCGGTGCTTAATCTCTACTTTTAACAAGAAACTTTTAGTGCTTTTTCATTCGTGAAGCCTTTCGATGCGCATGAACGAACATACGTCTTTCGGAAGTAATTGAACCTGAAATTAGTGCGGGATCGTACGAGTGAATTGCGACCGAATGGAATTGCTACTATCCGTGTTTCAGTACCTCAGAAAGGTATCATAGCTTTGATGAAGATTATCTCAATTTCGAAATCAAACGTAAAGAAAATATTTTGATGTTCTATGCATTTGGCACATACGTATTACATTTCAATATTAATAAAATCAGATTAATAATATATTAAACAGGTATTTCGATAATAAAAATATAATATACTGAATAATATAATATTTCGGAACAATAATGATAATAGCATATTAACGTTCATTCCATAACGAATGCAATAAATGAAATATGCATTTCATGCATGATGCAGGATTCTTTGTTCACGATCAATCCATTGATCGACTCGCACTTGCTAGCTCCAGCCGCATCGGATTAAATTCTCCCTTCAAAGGGAAGCAAATCGGTATAGATTTTTATTCCGATCCCTCGAGAGTGGCTTGAAGTTATGCCAGCCAACACGAAAAACGATCTCCACGATAATACGTAAGACAGAACACGTCGAGAATTACGATCCGCTCTGTCGTTGGCACGCTACCACGCCTGCCGCATCGTCGAGTAGGTATTTTTTTCCAGAGCCATTCCTCTTTATGCGGAAATTTTTCTCCGACGCAGTCGCTGTCCAACGCATTTCTCACGATTCTCGATTCTGCCTTAGCTGTGCGAACGCGTGACAATGTAAAATCAATAACGGGAATTTGAGAGAATGCCGACTGACTTTATTTCAACGAAATTTGCGGCTCTTTAACGCGGAAACAATTTAGAACGCGCGCGCGTTACCGAAATGAAAAATTCTTTTCATTTTCTCCTCAGAGATGGTTTCTTTTAATACATAGCGTCAGAAATCTGCACGTCATGATTTCGCAATTGTGGTACTATTACTAAGCGTATAATAGGCCTATTCCTTTTAGTTGAACTTCTTGTACAGTTCATCTTTTCTCTCTTTCTTTCAATATGAAGAGAAAAGGAGAAAAGGTGAACTGTGTAAGTTCAGTTACAAAGAAGAAGCCTAATGTCAAAGTTGGGACGTGTAATGAGAAGAAGAGAGAAAAGAAAATAATTACCACTGTGCGAGGTAATATCTTACGGAAGGATTTATCGTAATTATCAGGCGGACGGTTCCAGTGATCCAATTAATTATCGGACGGTCCGAGCGGGATATTACCGTGCTGCACCACGGCGAGAGATCATTTTCCGAACTGAACATCATGTTGTTCCTTAACAATTTGAAATTCACCGTGGTTTTAGCAAGCAAAACTTTTGGATTCAATTTGCGACGTAAAAACTACGGCGCGAATCCTTCGCTATACTTGCTTGGTAAGTAGCTTACGATGTCTCTTATTAATGGAAATCGATTATTTCCCGTTGTCGCCCGCAACGTGTTATTATTACAAAACTAGAGTAAGTGCTAACGAAACTGTTGGCCGCCTCGATTTCCGGAGTTATTTTTGTTTCGGTGTATTATCGCAACAATATATCGCGGCCAATAATATTATATTTCTCATAAAAATCAGATGTTGATATAGAAAAGTGACACATCTCAAAATCAGCAACTTTTCAGGAGAACATTTTTAAATTTCTAAACTGGGATAACATTTTAAAGAATTTTTAAAGAAAAATAAGGCATAACTCCAAGTTTCTCGAAATGTTAGCAGTGATGAAATTCTTTCATCTATCTATCTAATTTAAAAATCTATCTAATTTAAAAAATATCTAATTTAAAAAATATCTAATTTAAAAGATATTTAATTTTAAAAAATGTCTTTTTTTTATAAATATATAATCATTGCAAATTTGAGATCAAGGGACAAATGATTTTTTTTACCTTCTGTAGTAAATTCTGTAGTTACAAATGTATCGTTTTTTTGACAAAAAAAAAAATAAACACTTTTAGAACTAATTTCCTGTCATTTAGAAAAATGATAATTTTTTATGTCACTTTTTTTATCAAATAAACAATATTTTGACTTTTATATTTCCATTAAAAATAATTTTTTGTTTCAATGTCGTTCATTACATCATTAATTTACGTATCATTTAGTATTAAAAAATAATGAGTTACAAATTCAGTATTCGCACGTTTGTAAACATGAATTTAAGAAGCAAATAATAAAATACAGGTATATTAAAGCATCTTTTAAACTATTAAAAAATAAATCGTATAAGATTATTTCAATTATCACGTACAGAATTTACGAGAAAAAGTTTTGATTGAAGCAAACATTTGTTAGAGAACTTTTAATTACAAATTCCCGGAAAAGCTTTCACGAACGATCGACTGAGAATCGCTGACGTAAATGATACAGGCTTATAGCCTCGAGGTGCAATTCCAAATTATCACGAGGTGGATAAATATATAGTGGAGCAGGTTCAATCTACTTAATCATTCCGAAGAAATAATCTCGTCAGGTTCTCCATTCCACTGTGGTTCCACCGGAAATCCATTTATGTAACATCGTCTTTCCACTAGTGAAAGGAAAGAACGGCGAATTTTGTTGGTATAATGGTAGACGAGAGGCCTAATCTTCTCAGTAGCGTAAAAAAAAATATAAAAGTTGAATGGGCTTTTTGTTATTGGACTCGTTACACGTTTCTGATCTTACGAGCTTGCTAGCTGATCCACCTTCGAGTAAAGAGCTGCAATGACCCCGTTTCTTTCCGCATTTTCGCGCAAAATCGCTCCGACGACGTTGGAAAATCGCTGTTAGCGTTTCTTACGACAAGGTAAACGACTTACAAAAATAAAGTCCGGCTTATTCCTTCCTTACGTCGTTCCGTAATGCAAATAAAATAAAATTACGACATACAAAATAATGCAAACGGACGAAAAGCAAGAATAAACAAAGATCCTAATTGATTGCCATAATTATACGTGACAAATTGTTTCTCGCGCGCTTGCAGTTATAAATTAATTTGTTCCCTATTCTAACTATATATTTTCGGTGCCGTGCGAATGTAATTTTTCATATGTACTCCCACTTGTATTTGTTTAATATTTGTACTTGTAAAATATTTAAATAAAGACGAAATGCTTATATAATATTAGATTGAAACAAAAATTGATATCGCTATTTTATTTGTATCAGATCTACGCGTTTTTTTAAATTATTAATTATACCATTCAATAGAGCGATGTTTTTTTAATGAAGTTATGAGCAATCAAAGTCATAACATTTCTTTTATTTAATCCGAGATAACTTAAGTTAAAAAGTATTATAGTTATCAGTTAAAAAAAATTTTATAGGAACAAAAAACGATTTTATAAAGAAACTTTTAAGCTTTAACGTTAAAAAGTCGAAAGTTTCACAAGATTTTTTCGAGCACGTGACAGACCTACAAAAAGGCCTAAAATAAGAAGAAAATTTCCCATTTTGTCCAGCTCATAATTTTTTATATGTAAAATGACCAAACTTACAAAAATTCAAAAGACATAGTGATCTTTCGAAAGTAGAAATTTTAAGCTTTGAAACTTATTTTGTTAATTTTAATTTCGTTCATTTTTAGCTGCTTGAAGTTTAAAGTTTATAACACTATGAACTTTTATTCCAACCTAATACATTATGCTATATTAATTTTTAATATAAATATAAAGTAGACAACAAATTTTCTCCCTTTCATCTTATATGTTTTAATTAACGAAGGAGTTTTCAAAACGGAAGAAAGGAAGAAAAAAAAAGAAGAAAAAAAGAACTGGATGCAAGGATAGAAGAAGGACGAACTATCCATGGAGAAATTGCGCAAGATAAAGGTAAATTTATTTCCACGAGTTCCCCATTTATGTCGCAGGCGAAGGGCTTCTAGCAGTATTTCGTGTATCGAGACACTGTCATTTTTATTTTTACTTTGCTGCGGGCGAAGTGCGCAACGAAGGATCGATCCGCCGGAAGCAGTTCTCTGTCGTTTGTGAGAAGACAGATCACCCGGTGCGCGACATCGTCTTCCGCCGACGTCATTATTTCCTGCGTTATTTCGAACTCGCTTTTCCTATTATTCCTCGTTTAATCACAGGAGAGACGGATTTTTCGCGCTACGTTGATTCTACAGGCGCCATGAACGAGCTCTCGTGATTGATATTGCAAAAGGATGTGTGTTATCGCAATCGACAGAGAGAGAGAGAGAGAGAGAAACTCTGCGATTTCCGATCCGTTCGTGCGGCGATTGCGGTGACGATGGCGAATCGAAGATTTCAATTTCGAGACGTTGATAGAATGAATTGCGACGCGATAGTTATATAAAAGTAATACGGAGAACAAGGACTGAAATAGCACTCGCGAAAATTAAGATTTTGATTGGAATCTGAGTTATACGAAATAAAATAATAATAGCCTCCAAGTAAATTAACAATATACTCTGAAATAACAATCCTTTTTTAATGAAA
>Ga0157363_1003683_pt1 | contig 13899 bp, 5 predicted proteins | sample AttsexASBM1_FD_111477 | JGI IMG/M metagenome (GOLD analysis project Ga0157363, IMG submission 111477) | Fungus gardens microbial communities from leaf cutter ant in Ribeirão Preto, State of São Paulo, Brazil - Atta sexdens ASBM1 | ecosystem: Host-associated > Fungi > Mycelium > Unclassified ...
ATAAATTTACTTTAATATATCATTTCTCCACTTCAAAAGATATAACTAAAAACCATAATTTTCTAATTATTACTATCATAAATGAGAATTAAATAATCAGGCCATATCAATTGTCAAAAGTAAATTAACATTATAAAAAATCATCAAAATCATCATAATTTAAAAAAAATGATTTTTTAAAGGTTGTGAAATGAAAATAACAAAATGACATTTGATTATGTTAAGAATAAATTCTTTTTATCAATATTTGATTAGTCAATAATTATTTGTCAAATAAATATTATCCTATCAGCTATCGCGAAAATAAACTCTAGCTTAACTTCATGAAACATTATCACACTCAAAAATGATACTTTTAAGGGTTATAAAATAAAAATGTTAAAATGTGATTTTAATTTGATTATATGTAAGAATATATTCTTTTTGACGATATTATTACTTAATCAATAATTTTCTATCAAATTAAAAAATAATTTTTTCCTTTTCGGGGAAATTTAATTTTTATAAGTGCGTCATTTTTAGTAGAGGGAGCGAATTATGATTGAAGAAATATTTACTTTCTTTTGGAAGCTATAATAATATGTCTATAAGAACAATGAAAACGCGCGAATAAATAAGCAAAGTACGTAAATAAGTAAAAACGCTCAAATAAACGGCTAATATTATATAAAAATACATTCCAGATTAATTGACTGCGTACGTTTATTAAAAAGGAGAGTTATGGTCTGAATATAATGTACGTATAGAAATAATTACCACGAAGATAATGTCGATGTGCGGAATTTGATCGCGTGATGGTTTATTAGTTTATTAACTCTACGCGAGTGAAACGTATTTCAGAAGAGAATTTATATGGAGTAACTGGCAGAGTTATTAAACATTTAATAACGTTTGACGTTATATGCGAGCGTGATTTAATAATAGTTAAACTGTACATACAATAAAAATTGATTTGAAATTGATCAAAGAAAGGGCAGTCGAAAGGAATAGTATCCATTCTCTTGTGCAACTCTTTTAATAACATCAAAAGATTTAATTATACACGAGCGTTTTTATTACGAGACATTGAATCGCTTTGTTATTGCCAAGGCATTTCTCACAAATGCCATTATTAATTATGCGAGGGTAACCTTTCGTGATTACCTGTGTTAATTACCGTGAAATTAACAAATGACAAAACTGTGGTCATCAGCAAAGTTACGTGTATAACCGCGAACATCTGCAAAGCTGAGAAACTTTCTGATGTCGAAAACTTGGCTGGTACCGTCGCCGTCATTCTGAGCTGGGTCATCCGTCACTCATTCGAGAGCCCATGCGACACGTGCCAAATAATTACGCTAATTGAAACGCGAATACACACCAGCGTAATCGTCCGCGGTAATTAGTGAAGTAATTTCACAGTATTATCTCATTTATGATCGCGCGCGATAATCGCGCGAGTGCGTATCTACCGCGTAATGCAAAACGTGTTATCAGGGCTGCGTCGCGTTAGACATCCTTCGTTTAATCCCAAGCCGGCGGCTAATTACAGACAGCCTTACCGATTAAATTACAGAGTGCCTATCGTACGACGGTACGACCGTCTCCCGACTCCAAAAGGGACATAGAACGTCGATAATCTTTCCACTGCACCGTAACGAGGAAGTGTACCAAGTATATACAGTCGGTGCAACCGCGCGATGTAAAGGATATTAAACGGAATTTCTAAATATTTTTTAACGTACAAAAGATAAATAATCAAGAAAATATTTATTACCTAATAAATATTATAGATTTATTAAGAAATGATAATAATTACCGATTAAGGTATTTAAAGATATTACAATATCATATACACATCTAACTTCATGCAAAATTTTTTAAATTAAAAGCTCAAAACTAAATTCGCATGTTTTATTCTATGAAACTTTATTCTATTAAACCCAAGTTAAAATTCATTCGCAGCATTAAAGCGTCTTGAGAGAGATTTGCATCGTACTCGCTGATCGAAAGGATAAAATTTCACGTTCCCTCTCGGAGTCGCGGTCAGCACACATGAAACTCGAAACGGTTAATTAACCCATTTATCATCATCTGCAGCATGGGACTAGGACAACCGCGAAATAAGCCTGGCGGATGGGATCGCTTGCGATTGCTTGCGTGTGCGTGCGTGCGTGCGTGCGTGCGTGCGTGCGTGCATGCTTGCATGTATACGTGTGGTTGCGAAGTGCGCACGCATCAACGCACGTACGCGTTTGCTCGGCATCTGATGAACACGCTCGCACGCACACGCGTTCGCGCAGGCAACTTCGGGTCGGTCGACGAAAGTGGTATAATTATCGGGAGAGTGTAGTTTGTGTGTGTGCAAATTTGACTGTATACGACTCGTTGAATCCAATTCAACTGGCTGAAATATAACGCCCGTCGATTATTGCCTGTCGTATTGTATATATATCTGCGCGCTGGTACTTTATTAACGGAGATGTAGAAAAGCGCGCGCGCGACAGAGAGAGAGAGAGAGAGAGAGAGAACGGAAGGGAACGTAACATTTATTCTATTCGCAATCTACAAATTCTATAAATTAACCACTGATTCTATAAATTAACAAACGTAGCAATACGAAATTTCCTGCACAGGTCACATTTATACACATACAATAAAAAATATTTTGCATTTATATATGTTAAAACCAGCCCTTGTAATTATTTGCTAAATTTTTAACATTCAAATATCAATGTAATGCATATTATTGTGTATTAAATTGATATTCAATACTTCTTAGTATTAAAATATATTATTACACAATATATGAGTATAAAATAAACAAAGAATGTATTTTAAAACGTAAAAAAAAATCTGACAAAGGAATAAAGTATGTTAATTTAATATACTATAAATGTTAATTTTACTGAAGAAATATGTTTTCATAATTTGCTTACAAATTGAGTCAGTTACATTTTTATGTTATTTTTTTACATTTTTCAAACATTTGTGTTATTTCCTAACATATTCATCTTGTGCTAAATTAACACGAAAGTTTGGGTGGACTGTGTGGGACAAGAGAAACGTGTTAAATTTAACATAAATTTTCCAACTATGTACATCTGCTCTAATTTATTATTGTAATTATTTTCTGCTTCATGAACAACGTATGGTAGAAGGAAAGTAAAGCTTTAATGGCTTGTCATGTATTTTTTTAATTACGTTTTATATCCTTGTTTTAAAGCGATAACCATATGTTAATTTTTATTAAACAATTTCGCAGTTTATAAAATTTATTTTCTGAGTTTGATGAATTTAGGATTAACCAGTCGCGTATTCTATATCGGAAATCAATTCTCGTGCATTTGCGGCATCGCATAGAGAAATGATAAAGATAATGAAGCGGGTTCCGATATCGAGAGACCTGAGTGCATACGGAGACGGATCAACGTGGACAGTGTTTGACTGCAGGGAAATTAACGACCTGACCCATATATATCCATTCGGTAGTTTCAATCGACGATGGAGTGGAGCTTGGCTAATTACCTCCGCACTCCATACAGAAAGAGCTTACTTGTACGTCACCAGCCATACAACGCGTGACATTCATGTCTCTCTAATTTTGAGAAATTTTAATGCTTGGTGATGCTTAAATTGAATCGAACGATTTGGTTTGAAGAAATTGATATAGATGAGGTAGGTCGATATTATACAGAAAGTATACCATAATTCAATTAATCAATCGAAGTTTCAAAACTGCTTTGAGTATAATTTTTTAAAAATTGTAATAAATTTTCAAAAGAAGTTTCAAAACTGCTTTGAGTATAATTTTTTTAAATTGTAATAAATTTTAATTCGTGACTATAATTTAAAGTTTCGGTCCAAACGAAAAAGTTTGGATTTTGAGAGTTTAACCTGAGTTTCTTTTTGTTAGTCTTTATTAAGAGGATTAGATCTCCAAGAAGCTCTCTCGAGACAGGCGATGCGTCGATAATCGAAGCGAAAAGAAGGTTTGTCGAGCTCTATTCACTTCCCAAATTCTACAAAACTTTTCCACGGGAGTAATTCTTCTTAAACGCTGCACGGTAAAAAGTAGAGAGCCCTCGAGTGGCCCAATAATCAATTGGTTTGCCACGTCGTCGCTCACCGTGTGCCCACATATTCCCTCGAATGTTTGCAAAATAGACACGTAGCTCTCTATGCTCGGACGAGAGAGAGAGAGAGAGAGAGAGAGAGAGAGAGAAGGGGAGCCTCGACCGGCGTAATAATTCGATCGCCGGCGGGTTAAAAAAATACCACGTACGACGGGAATGATCGACATTCGTTGGGGTTTGCGCGGAGGTCGGAAACGAACTCTCCCTCGATTTAACGAGATAATTTGATCGATCTCTCGTTCTGCACACCGGTGCATTTACGTTCCTGCCGCCTGCAGGCATTCCATGTACAAACTGTACCTACGCTCCTATTCATACTTAAATGCAATGTTATGTGTTTGAGCAATACATTATTCTTCCTGATTTAAACGAAGCTTTATGAAATAATAATTAATAATAATAATTTCGACATTGTAAAAACATTACATGATGTTTAATGCTTTAATTAAAAACAAGAATGTAGTCTTTTATAGCTATATCTATATTTCATTCTTCAGATCACTCATCTTAAAACCCACTGTGACACCACTTAAGAAAATTAATATTTAAAATTAATGTTTAAAAAATTAGATTTTTCAGAAAAACTATTTTTAAGTTTGACAGAAAATATTAACTAAATAATCGACAAAAGGAATATACTTTTAATATAATCAGATATCATTTTGTTATTTTCATCTTTTCATAAGAAAAAAATCACCCTCTTTGAGTTGTAACAATTTTTTTAAACTATTATTTTAGTTATAATTTTGACGATTTTTTCATGAAATTGTATAACTTTTGATGACTACAGTAGTATTTACTTAATTCATTCGTAATAATAATTCGAGTATAATGTTTTTAAAAAATAAGGAAGCGATATAAATGTAATATATAATTGTAAGTCAGTTCGTTTTACATATATTTTTGTAAAACTTCTGATTTGATCTAGTTCTAGTATAAGAAGGTTTTATGTGAACAATACTTTAATCAATCTAATAGGCGACGCGCGTTTACACGAGACTCTCTTCCATCTACGATCGAGCGATGTCCGCAGCGCGTTTCACCTTCGATATACTGGCGTTGGAAAACGCAACCAATGGAACACGCAAGCTCTATGTTATCGCGATCGTCATACGGTTGCGCGACCAATTCCGATCGGCCGATCCCGACCTGACTCGACGTGATGGCCGCGAAATAATTTACGGATAATGAGGACGTTACGTGGTGCCTGGTCAGACTTCCCGCCAGCGTGGTACCCAGTTAACCGACTGATTGCAAACGGCCGGACATGAACGTGATCGACCACAAAACGTGCTGAAAAATTACTCCAAAGTGATGCTACCAAGATAATATCGTGATCATTATCGCAAGTGCTTTGAATTGTTTTTTTTTTTTATTAACAATAATAAGTTAAATTAGACTGTAATATGAATACAAATAAGAAAAAAATACCAAATACGATGTAATTAAATTTGCTTGTTTATAATAATATTTTTATAATATTATTATAAATTTTTTAGAATCGTTATGTATATACACACAGTTACTCGCATTAATCTTCAGACTTGAAAAATTAGTATTTTTTTTTAAATATAGTTTTTATTGAATTAAAAAATTTACGATTTTGTTAATAATTGAAATTGCTTGTTATTGTAATCAAAAACATTAATTTTATTAATTTAATTTAATATAATTTTCAATGTAAAAAATATTAAATAATACTTAATTTTAGATCGCAAAAATATTCGGACACTCAATATGAGTTTTATGATTATGTTTTTTGATTTAGTGATCCTTGAAAATCAGATTAGTACTCCTTACTTATTTATTATAAAGTATGTAACAAAAATAATTATATCTCATAATAGATTGAACTAATTTAATTTCCCTTGATCACATGAATTACCGATAAAAAGTATAAAAGCAAAAATAATTCATTTAACAAACGCCTACTTATTATTATTAATCTTTACAAAAAAAAAGCAAATAAATCATATATCTATTAAGTAAGAGTAGCAAATATTGTAAAAAAATGTGTTCGTGAAGATCGCATTGAATCAATGTCTCAGACAGGAGAGGTTAAAAATTATTTGACTCACAGGGATAAAAATATTATGGTGAAAATATTAGGAAAATAAAAATAAATCCTGGATTAAGAGCTCCAAGAAACTAACTTCAGAATTATACAAAGAGACTAGTAAGAAAGTACATCTTGATACTGTTCGCCGAGCATTAAAGGAAATGTTTACAATGATAGAGTTGCTCGTAAAATATTTTTCATAAATAGAGAACTGGAACAATATATATAAATAATATTTTTGACAACGTAATGAGTATTTTAATTTAAAAAAAAGATCATGAATTTTTATACCAACAAAAACAATATTTATAGAGAGTAATTCTTAAAATATCATGATCCGAATATTAATACGAGTAACTGTATATAATAATTGGATAAAAAGTATTATAACAATAAGAAAGTACATATACGCGAAAATGTCATTGTTACATGCTGTAAGATTTTTTTTACTTATGAAAATTTCGCAGTAATAAAAAAAAACATTTGTATCTGACTTCAGTAGAAAAAGCTAACGCATAATCAAAATTATAATACACATACGTTGTCCTGAATTTTTTCCATTATTCTAATGAGGGATAAATGTTATAAACAAATTAACAACAATTTACAAATTCTTCCATCGTAATTTTTAAAATTATATTCAATTCTTTTTTTCGGTATTTTTAAAATCACATAAACATAAAGTAGAGAAATCTGAGTGATTAATTTTCACTGCTACAAGAGGATATAAAAATGATAATAAGGATATAAAGGAAATATGTTATTTTAGTTTAACTGGAAAACCTAAGCTATTCAGAGTGCAGAAAGTGACAATAACTATGTAAGATGCGAATGTTACCGCTATCTTCCAGCGAGCTGGATGTTGTAAAACGTTTATGCATACGCCGTATAACTCATATTTTCCCGCAAACAACGTACATCCGGCTACGGGAATCTGATATAACCTGAGATAAAAAGCTATTATCGAAAAAATATACAAGTTATACGGGAAATTGTTTCACGTAGACAATTTATTTTACTTCTAACAATTAAATGTATCGCTTATTTAATCATCAAATTACAAATATGCCATTTTGATGGAAAGATTTTTTACTGTGAAGCAATTTACGCCAACTGTATTGTTTTATATAAAACATAAAATTAATCATTTTATTATTTTGTGTGCTTAATTTTTATGTGTTTTGGGATAAAAGATATATATAGTTGTATTAAAATAGTATATAATTTTTATTAAAAAATAAAAAAAATTTTAGTAAAAAATTAAATAATAAAATAAAAGAAAAGAATATTTTTTAATTAAATTAGCATTATAATTATTTGAAAATAATTATTAATTAATAACTAAGACAAAAGAAAGTTTTTTGAAAATAATCATAATCTTAATAAATAATTTTAATGAGAAGATCTAAATAATCTAAATAACTTTAAGTTTTTTCATATCTCTCTCTCTCTCTCTCTCTCTCTCTCTCTCTTTCTCTCTTTCTCTCTGTTTCTCTACAATATAATGTTGCAGAATCCAATATACGATCGAAGCTGATATTATAGCGATGGCATCGCGTGGCAGGAGAATCTTATTAGAAACTTCAGGCAGCTTGATATCGATTCCGCATCAATTTGCATTCATGATGATCTGGGAGAAACTATTCGACCGCTTGTTATCTGCTCATCGCGAAGATGCATCGGGATGCCGGTTGCGGAGAAAATTGTCAATAACATCTATTACTGTCGCGACGTCTTTATTACCGTCACCGTCTTCTAATATTCATCCCGTCAAGATGAGCTTTTACAACAGAAATAGTTTAACACATAAAATACTCCTTCCTCCCAAGATATCTCCAAAGCACGCAAAATGTATTTTAAACTACATCTCTATTCTATTTATCTTAATATAATACTAACTATACTCGTATATCAATTCATGCGATAAATAAAGATTCAGACAAATATATATTTAAGAGATTTTTTTAATGTACAAAAGAGAAAAAAGTATGCAATGTTGCATAAAAAGAAAATTGAATGTAGTATACAAGCTAAGAATACGTTTAATATCGTTTAACAAGATTTTAATAACAAAAAAGGATCTTATTTTCTCCTTAAACTCCTATTAAATTTGTATTCTTTTCTAATTGACATCTAGTTAATTCTTTATATTTATCCATTTCATTATTAAAATATTATTGTTTCTTATCGAGATCTTATTTTTATAAATATCAGATTATTTTATATTTTACATGACTGCTTGAAGAGATGCAGGTTTACGCAAGTTTAATAAAACATTTTAATTCAAATAAAATATTTTTAAAAATGTGTTTTATTTAAACTTTTTTAAAACCGAGAGAGAATATCAACTGTCGCGAATCCCATCGTTATGTACAAATGGGTATGAAAAATATTTTTCCTAGAAAACACTTGTATATCAATGAAATTCCTTGTGACTTGGCACCGGCAGGCGAGGATGCACGAGTACATATATTATGTATAGTATTCGCACGTTCGCGCGCATACGAAAATGATCTAGGTCGACGTTATCGGCCGTCTTTTCAGCTCCCGGCGATGGCCGCGTTGAGAGCATAGTATATGAGAGCCGCGTGCCGCTGAGTTACCGCGCGTTTGTCGAGAGTATACGCGTGTACAGTACTGTACGGTACGCAAATCTCGCGTGACGTTCGTCGGTACGTATCTCGAAAATATTACATTCCGCTGCCAATTGTCTACTTTTCGGTATGCGTTTACAATCTGTCTAGCGTGCATGGAGAAATTCGCGATATTGAACAGAGGCCCGCAGCGGTTTGCCGCGCGTATGCGTAACTCACAGTTGCGTAATGTTTTTGTACCCAAACAAATGCTACTCTGATGACTATCGATCACGGTCACAAAAACTAAAACGAATGTGAAAAAAGTCCATGGTATATTCTATATTTGCACTAGAAATATCTTTCTTCTATTTGATTTTATTTCGTATTTCTAAGATTAATATATGAGCGAATTTTCAATAAATATAACGTTGCATATGGGCATATTTAAAAAATTTATTATTATTATTGCTCTTTTATTTAAAAAAAAAAACTCAACTTAAAAACTTAAATTTTTTCGAAAAAGAAAAATCTATTGATCAACATGACAGAAAATTATTGATTAAGTTGTACGATATCTGCAAAAAGAATATGTTCTTATATGATCAAATGTCATTTTGTCATTTTCATTTTACAACTCTTTATAAAAAATCGCATTATTTTTCAATGGTGATAATTTTATATTTTATTATGAAGTTAAGCTATTTCACTTTTAATGATTGATAGAGTGATGTTTACTTGACATGAAATTATTAACTAATCAAATATTATCGATAAAAAAATTTATTTTTTTAACATTATCAAATGTTATTTTTATTTTACAATCCTTTAAAAAAAATCATCTTTTTTGATAATGTGTTTAAATAACATTATACACATATTTAGCAAATTTAAAGCAGGGTATCCTGAACATCCCACGTGAATAATAAAATGAACAGAAAATAATGTACAATAGGATAAGGATACTACAAATAAATAAATTGACATTTAAAATTATATATGTAATACTGTTTATCGATTTAATTAGCTTTTTGAATTAACTATAAATGTCCAATAAGAAAGATTATGTACAATATTTTGAAGATTCGTTATTCATCGATATAGATGCTAGATAATTTCCGAGTTCGCGCGACTCTCATTTCCCAGTAAGGATTGCAGATCGATTTGATCGTTGTGAACGGACAATAACTGTCCAGCAGGCGATATAAAGAAGGACATCGTCGACCTGTACATATTAGTGACGAGCGTATTTATTGCCGGTGCTAGGGGGTTACACTTGCCACTTCGTTTCCGAACGAATGGCGGTGGAAAGTTCGAGGGAGACGGCTACGGGGATGCCATGAGGATGAAGAGTGCGATATATATTTTCGACGACGCGCAGGGCCACGGCCTATCTCGCGGAAATGGTATTTTCGAGGCTCGACGTTCCCGGAAAGCAATAATACCAAAAGCAGTTTTAATAAAGGCTCAGCCACGATATATCGCGGCCATGCCTCACACTCCCATCTGTCCGCCTCCACCACGTACATTGCCATACCCCCGTCGGTTCTATCGTTCATTCTTCCACAACCCCCTCAGGAACCCCTTTCATTCCGGGACGATCGTGTGTCGGGACACATTTCCCTCTCCAATCACTTTTTTTCGCGATTCCTTTTTCTCCCTCCCCCCCCTCCTCCCTCTCTCTTTCTCTCTCTCTCGCGCGCGCGCACACGCAATCGTTTCAGATTACGGACGCGTTTGCGTTAAGGGGGCGACATTTCTCAACGGATCCGCTTCATTATTTTAACGAACGTGATCCAATCGCTTGCCGTGATCCATTTCGATCCCGCGTGTCTCCACCTGAAATAATTTCGCCGCAACGATAACGCATAATCTTCAATTCTAATAGATAATATCACTGAATTCCTATTGAAATAAAGTTCAAAAATGAAGAAAAAATATGTAGGATATAAACTTATTAAAAGTATTTAAAAAAACATCCACGTGGATTTTCACTCGACAGAAAATAAAATTTAACTGACGGAAATTTCGTTATCTTTTTCCGCACGAATTTTTATCTTTAAGAAGCTTAAATTGAGTTAAATGATTTAATTTTTAATATTACATATCATCGTAATCATTAATATTTTGACATCGAAGTAATACTCATCATTCCATCTCATTTGGCTTTCGACATCCGTATTACATTCAATTCAACAATTAATTACTATTTGCTTTTTCAAATTAATAAGGCAAAATTGTATGTGAATAAATGTGTCACTAAAAAAAAAATTGTTCATTTGGTTAAATTAATTTAATTCGTTTTCATTGTTTTTATAAAAAATGTATGCATTTAAACCAAGTATATTATATTTGACTTAAATATATTCTCTAACAAAAGAAATAAAGACTAAATTAATTAAAAGTCTAATGAACAATTTTTTTCTCAATGTAAATATTCGACTTTTTTTGTTAATTTATATTAACTGAAAATTATTCTTCCATTTATACACGTGTTCAATTTACTAAAACTATTTAATTGATAATGGAATTAGCAACAATCTCAAAAAATGGTTATTTCTTGATATTTAGATAATCACCATTCTTCTTAAATTAGCTTCTACAAGGAAAGAGCAAGTTTGCTAAAGAATCTAAAAATATAGATCTGAAAATAATTTTTGGACCATCAAAATAATTTTGTAGGAATCTTAAACATGATGAGTAATGCTGCAAAATGTTTTGATAATATTATAACAATTTTATATTCTTATACCTAATTATTTTAAAAGTTTTTTTAAGCAAAATTATTTTCTGTATCTAGATGAATTTTTAGACTTTTTTAACAAAATTGCTCTTTTCGTGTATGTATCGATGCAATCCAATTGCACAATTGATTTCAATCCGCGCGTTTTCGTTTCTAGCGCGAAACTAGCTGTGGAGGCTCCAACGGAATAAAGGATTAGTTCTCTGTCTCTCGTCGTGAGAGCGAGGATCTGCATTAAGTGCTTAAAAAAAAAAAAAAAAAAAAAAAGAAAAAAAAAAAAAAAAAAAAAAGAAAGAAGAAAAAAATTAATCCCCGTAAAGTCAGTCTGGAGAAAAAAGGACGCACGCAGGAAAACCGTGGGATTAAACTAGCGGAAGATATACTACGTAGTCGTCGTTACAGACGTAATGGCGAGGCTCGAGAGTTCAGTGGAACCGCGTAATAACTTTTTTACAGTAAACGAAGACGTTACGACTTCGTGTGACGACACAACTATTGTCCTATATATTATAAAGATGATACAGATATAAAATGTTTCCGAAGCGACGTATAGATCATTTTTCGCTAGAAGAAATTCAGTCGCATTTTATCACAAAAATTTTTTTCAATGCAAAATAGTAAAATTCCTATTTCCAAATTCCAAATAATTTAGGCAAAGCGTCTTAAGACTGTAATATGAATATATAATTGAGTAACGAAAGCCTTTATCGATCTGAGCTGGATCTTATTTAAATAATATTTCGATAAATTTATATCCAGTTCTGCAATCTACATACTAAAATTTTTCAATTATTTTCAATCTTGGAATGCAAACAATACATCGAAACAATACTGGAATAACAATATCATGAATTAAATTAATTATTGACAAGCAATTTAATAATATTGATGTTAATAAGCATCTCAGAAAGCTTTAAAAAATTTGAGGCTAGTAAACATCAAAAAGCTGTAAATATAATGTTGTAAAAAAATTTAGATTGCAGAGTGTTCACACATAGAAAAAACAGTTTTATAAAAGTATATAAAAATTTAGCTACACACAAATCTGAAGATTATTTTGTTGGACTCAAAATAATGATATTAGACTCAAAATAATTATATAATAAATAATTATATTAGCTCAAACTGATTGTTATGATGAAAACTTTTTAGCAGCATTATCACCATGCTTGGAAGTCTTACATAATTATTTAACTAAATTTTTAAATACTTCAGCAAAAACTATTCTTTCCGTATACGACTTTTCTTTTCTATTCTCTTTTCTACAATAATAAAAGTATGAGAGTTTTCGATTACCCAATTAGTGGTCCGCCGCTAAATACCATTGCTAATGCTGAATAAATATCGCGCTAATCGGCTTAAGAGGAAGGACACTATCGTCGCAACAGCGGTATCACAAATTACACAGCGACACGATCCTTCCTCCCTCCTCCCCCCCCCTCCCGCCCCCCCGTCACTTTCTCCGGCGAACCCCTTCGACCACGCTCCTTAATTTCCTGTTCGCCTGCATACTTGTATACAAACGACCGTAGTCTATATCAGAGAGCAAGGAGCGTCTCCAAGCTAGCAAGCTGGGCCGATAACGACGCCGATGGTTGTTCACCATCACCGCCTGGGAGACTTGCCGCCGGCACCGACGTCGTCGGATCTAAATTGGAATCTGTCCGACTCCGCAACGGCAGTACCACTCTTCTACTACAGGAAGAACGTCTCGAAAGGTCCGCGCGATTGCTACGTAATACATTGGGCCGCCTCATGACGAAAGAAGTGCCCAACGGCGACAGCGACCCAACGTACGTAATACTTCGCAAAATAAATAGTAGTATTAAAAAAAGCCCTAAAAATGATACGAGTGATACTAACGAGAGAAATGGATTGCTTAGAAGTAGTACAGTTAAAAATAGACTTTCTTATGACATAAAGCTCTCCAGATATTACGAAATACTTAGGAAATACGTATATAGTAGAAATAGGTAATAACTCTCGAAAAGAGACTTTTTAAGTAAAAAAATAGCTAAAGGCAATTGTTTGATTCTTCTAAGAAAACATACTTCTATCGCAAAAAATCTTTATGTCTTAAGATAATCACAGAATTGTTTTAGACATCATAAGACATTACTTAATAATATATAGATCTATATATCAAATATAAGATTTTTTTTTAAATACTTTCAATATTTTAGAAGTTAATTTTGAAGTCATTTTGAGATAATTTTATTACATGAGAATTTCAATAAAAGCATAAATCTCAGAGGCTTAAAAGATACAGAGAGTTAAAAATTCTATAAATTTATCGCTTTTTCTTAAAAATTTTCTTAAACAAAAAAAGATTTTACAAAATTAATTTTTTGTATCCAACTTTGAATTTTAATACAAATACATGTATTTTTTAAACAAAACCATAAAAAC
>Ga0157363_1003684_pt1 | contig 13898 bp, 6 predicted proteins | sample AttsexASBM1_FD_111477 | JGI IMG/M metagenome (GOLD analysis project Ga0157363, IMG submission 111477) | Fungus gardens microbial communities from leaf cutter ant in Ribeirão Preto, State of São Paulo, Brazil - Atta sexdens ASBM1 | ecosystem: Host-associated > Fungi > Mycelium > Unclassified ...
TATGTCGACGTTGTGTACCGACAGCGTTCGAACGTTAGTTAAAAGCAGAGCGCGCCAAATTCCGGTCAGAATGGTGATAATCGCATCGTCAGATATTGATTGATTCCCTGGACCGATGGTGATGTCAAAAACGGCAGAAGGAGAATTTACCATACGACCGAATGCACAAAGACGGATGGACTGACGGAAGTTAGGGTTAAACTCATAAGTTGTCGTGAAGCGTGAGGAGATTTCGGTGCAGGTAAGCGTGAGAGTTTCCAAAGGCATGTCATGAGAGGATGTATATGAATGCGTGCCAATGGCCTGATAGAGTCGCCATAGGTTATCGGAAATGTCATCAAGCTGAGTCAACGAGCAGGAGAGCTGGCAGAAGGGAGGTATATTGACGAGTTCAAGCAAGTCCGATACCTGTTGGAGGGATCCAACGACTTCTAGGATACGGAGGCACGGAAGGAATATCGAAGTTTGGAGAGGCTCGCCTGTTATTGTGCAGTCGCAAACGGTGAGGTACTGCAACTGAGTGATGCTAGAGAAAAGCTTGTAGAGGTCAGACCGTCGTTCGCTGGAAGGGAGATTGTGGAGCGACAACCGAGTAAGGGAAGGACAGCGATATGGTATCAAATATAGCGGAGCATCATTCAGTTCTACCGTCCGTAGTCTAACTTCCTTGTCAGATAGGGGAAAGTCTGGCCGGGGATACGGTAGATTGTGCGTTGACACGTTCACGACCAGATGTGTCAGCGTTGGATGGGGGTGAGCGAGAGTCTCCAATAAGGGCGATATATTGTGAACGGATGAGTGCAAATGTACGTCGCTGATCTGATGAGCGGTAGCAAGGACTGACTTTAGCTGTCGGATGTTATGCTCCCCTACTACTGCCCTGATGGATAAGGGCGCCCCTTTGGCTCGACCAAGTGAGACTTCGAGGCTTTGTGGGCTGGAAAAGTCGACAAAGGTCCACAACCCATGGCTACGTAAAGCCGCGATCCGCCAGCTTCGACATACATATGACAAGGTTACCCAACCCCAGTCTTCTGGCCCCTCTGGTGGTATACGGGCGCATTCCAAGAAAATCCTGTCGTATACTTCCTGTGGGAATTGACAAACGAGACTTTTTTCGTTGTGCTCTTTCGCTTGCCGCAAACTATAAGGGGGCTTGAAATGGCCATTTCAACATCAGCTAGAAAGGGTAGAAGCGCATGACATACAGCAACCTTCTTAAAACGAGAGATAAAGTGTCCCAGGTACGAATCACTGGAAATGGATCTTGCGTGTTTCTTCTCCTTCTCTTGGGCAGGTCGGACACTGATAAGTATCACATAAGCTAGTAGATTAAGAGAATAGATATGTGTGATAAACTCACTCTAGGGAAAGTGTTTTCTCGGGTCTCTGCCTGTAATCACTGACAGCTGTCGGCTCATGCACAATAGACATGCTATGTAGAGCAGAGGCTCGCAGCAAAATGTCACACCACTGGCCATCTGGGGTCACAACCAAAAGGAACCCGAACACAATAGGACTGTGATCATCTGATCATAGGACTGGATAATTACAAATCATCAAATCACGGTAGCAATTCTTTCACGATATTTATAAGTACACATTTTCTCTCGACTACACATAAAACCAAAAAACCCATAAGAATGTAAGTGAGAAGAGAGTCATGAAAATACTGCTGCTAGATAGATATGTAATTATATCCAGGAGAAACGAATGCAGTGATATCAGCAACGCAAAGATGAAACAGGATATAAGCGCAAGAGTGAGGGAATAGGAAAGGGGGGATAAATAACGAAATGACAACGACAAAGGTAATAAAGCAACATAAAACAGAAGAGCCGAAACGCTCATAAAAGGTGTGAAACACTATGATTCCGGCAACTCGAAATAACTCCTGAACATCGATTCATCTGCAAGTCCAGTTTCCTTCACCACCCGGTGAACATGAAGAAACAAATTCGGAAATCGTCGCGTAAAGTATGTGAGGTAGCCTTCAGGCATGGTCCCTATATGTCGCTTGACATTTTCGGGTATGTCTTGATAATGATGTTTCTGGAAAGAACCAGTCATGTCAAGGTCAAACCAGCCAAGCTCTCAGATAGCTTACCTTGTTGCGAAGGGCCCTTAATAAATCCTGTACACTCCCCCCATCATACTTTCGAAACTTGCCCAAATTGTCAATGAAGACCTTGTCCAACCTCAAATGCCAATTATTCCCCACAATCCTCACCGCGCCTTCCTCCAACACCAAAAGATTTGGATCCTTCGGATCCCGACACATAATCTCAAACCTATCCGACGCGTCTTGCAAGAAATTCAATCTTCTCGAAGAGTTCCAGAAAAACGGGTGAAGAAGACATGTTGTTGTGTCCGGTCTATACAATCCACGTCAGTCATCACATATACTGAAAAAGAATGAATGAGCAACGCACCTTCCAGGGGGTAAAGGATCCAACATCTTCTCAATCAAATTCATAGCTTCCGTTCCCTCTTCCCCAAACCTCTCCAATATCTCCAGATTTCGAGCATTTTTCATAATGTTCACCTCCCTCTCATACCTATCACCAAACGGATGCCCTCCTCCCGCCAATGTATAATAATACAAACACCCCAACGCAAATATGTCCACACTCTTGGTCAACCTCGTTCTTGCCTTATTATTCGACGATGTAGACGATATTGACGCATTCCCTTGTATAGTCGCTGTAGATCCTCTCGAAGACTGGCTCTGATCATCCACAAATTCGTTCAATTTGACTTCTCCACTCAGTATCTCAGGTGCTCGCCAGCCGACAGTTCCAGCTGCCATAGCCCCATTCGCAGTAGGTAAGAAACTCGTCTGATCCACATCAAGTTTCTTACACAACCCAAAATCCGAAATCAACATCCTATAGTTCACTCCTCTTAACGTGCGGCCTCCACCACTGCTACCTTTGCTCTCAGTACCCTTCGTTGACACGAGAATATTCTGTGGTTTGATATCCCGATGCACAATTTTCAACTCATGCAAATGTCTCAACCCGTTCGTCACCTGTCGTAACGCTTTCTTCGGGTCAAAGTTCACAGCAATATGTCTCCATGCATCTCTATTTGGCGTTTCGATTAAGTCTGCGAGACTCGCCGGACAAAGTTCCAGTGCAATGTATAGGAAACCTGCATGGGCCTCTTGGTAGTAATATCGGATAACGTTTGGATGATCATCGGATTCTTGGAGGAGGGAAACTTCTCTTGATGCGAGGGTGACAAAGTCCGCTAAAAGACGTTTGACAGCTACGGCACGACCTTGAAGAGAGCCACGAAAAACAACCGTTCCATGCGAGCCATAACCTGCAAACGCTGAGAACTCACGAAACTTGTATAAACCTGATTGTGCCCGCTTACCAAGTACAATATCAGAAACAGTCAACGAAGGTCCAGGCATAACACTGGATTGCGTTGCACTCGTAACAATCAATGAACTAGGCGTTATCTGTGCATCAGCCTCCTCACTCTCCTTCTCTTTGCCCTTCATATTTCCATTTACTTTGGCATCTGAATCACCACTCAAATGTACAGCCTCACCAGCACCATTCTTCTGTTTCTTTGCACCTCTTCTTCCTCTTCTTGTTTTCTTCTTCAATGTGACAGGTGTGGTAGCGGCAGCACCCGTGTCAATGATGACAAAGTCTTCAGTATCAGTATTCGCCCCATCCAGATCCTTTTTGTCAGTCTCATCTCCTATATGTGGACTGGGAGCACTTAAGCCAGGAACCAGTATGCCGGGGTCAATTGCAGTAGGCAGAGCAAATTCAGAAGCGCTAGTTGGTGTTGACGTGGAGGGTGCAGGTGGAGGCGCGATCAGTACAGGAGATGTCTTTTGAACTTGGTTTGGAGCCGTATGTTCCGCTGATTCCTCCTTGATCTCCACGACCTGCGCCTGAGAACTCGACGACGATGTTGCGGGCTGTATCGAGTCCTTGATACCAAGAGCCTTCCTCCACGTTTCTCCTCTCGTCAACACCCAAAATGTGATGGATCCAACGATAATAGTTGCACCAATGGCTTTCCACATTTGCACATCGGCCATCCCAGAATGTGTACTTTCAATAGGAGGAGAGGGAGGACCAATCGTCAATGGACCACGATTTGTACTCTCGTTCGAAGATTCACCTTCTCCCTCCCTGCTAGGGCCGCCATAGAGAGAGTGATAAGTAACGACCTTCCGATACTGGTCGTAGTCCAATGCTGAAGGTGCAGCATCCAGTAATCTCTTAATCCTCGTTTCGGTACCATCTCCAATATCCAGTTCCACACGTCTCGCGCCGACCAAACATCTCTTGTCATTCATGACCTTATCGTGACACTCGACCTCTTCCTTGAACTTTGCCACTTCACGTAATTTACGACGTTTCGTCAACTCATCGACCGTAGCCGCTTCTTCCTCTTCTTCTCCATCCTTTGTTCTCCCGCAGTCAGACTGTATTCTCGAGGAGCCAGTTCGGCTAGGATGAGAGTCAAGAAGCCGATTTTTACTGGCATGACGACCAAACACGGCAAGTGGGAAATTTTGTGGGGTCATGGCGAAAAGGCTGCCAGTTTCAGAAATCAGCCCAATATAGGCTGTGCGTAAGTTTTCTTTCACTCCGTCCGGAAGATTGGGGATAAGATTTTGGATCTGAGGTGGGGGTTGGAGTAGGAGGAAGGGATGTGAGAATGAATCACCACCGAGGCTAGAAGGACCAGAAGTCCGTTTTTTCAGTACGTCGAAAATTGCCACACTGTTACGGGAACAAATATCAAGGGTTTGGAAAACACTTGGAGGGATTATGCTCACATAGGCTGGCTGAAATCATGACCCCACAATAGGTCGTGATTCTCCAACGTCTGCTGTCTCTCAGGATTTGTGTTGACCCTGAAGGACATAATTTCGCCACTCGGCAAGGGCTGGACATAAGAGTTGTCTTTAGTACGGCGATAGAGTGACTGTAGGTGGTTATCCTGCTTGTTCGGGCCATATGTGGAGAACGACAGATTCTGAATGAGGTTCCTAGCACCACTGTTAGACTTATATCCACTGGAACTAGGATCTGGACGAGTGATAATTGAAACATGATAGTCTACTCCAAAGTCAAAAACCCAAATTAGAATACGGAAGGCTTCATACCTGTGCGTCCGATGTACACATCCGTCGTCTGAGGCATCCGCGATTTACTCCCTTCCAATTCATCTAGGTCTAACTCATCCAGCCTATCCTTCCTAAACTCCTCAAATTGATCCCATAGACACTCTAAATTCAAAGTTGCCTTGATTCTCCCAGTCTCTAGCTCGACAACCAACAACGATGTCTCCTTTTTCCCTACAAATACCCTCCCATCCTCATCTCCTGGTAGTCTGAAAGGTGACATATCCACTAGCTCTTGCATCGAAAACGGGAACCGCTGAAGCGGTGCGGAAGGTCTGGGCATGACGTAGATATCCCCGGATTGCGGCTCGATGATGTACATCTCCTGAGAAGCTGTGCCGTCCGTAATTTCAGGGTCATGTTCTATGTTACTCGTGCGTACGAGAGGAGAAAGTGTGCTTGGTCCATAAGATGAACCAGAGCCTGATTTTATCGGTGAAGAAGAAGCATATGGACCCATAGACCACAAAATATGTCCGGACGTGCGATTGAGCGCATGGAGTTTTCCATCTACAGATGCAAGTAGGATAATATCGAGTAGGTCGATGTCGTCAAAGAGGTCAATTTCCGGTTGGACTGGTGGTGCATAGTGGTGTCTGCGGTGCGAATGCTTGTGTCCCACGGGGGTACTCGAAAGAGAGTTTTCTGAACGCAGAGGAAGTATTTGGGAAAAAGCGAAGGAGAAAAGAAGGACTAGAAGGAGGGAGGATAGCATAGTAACATTTCCTGGCCACGGTAATGTGGACGTGGACTGTGCGGACCCCTCTGTACTTGTTTGCCTGTGCTTGTTTGATCCGGAAACCTTCTCAGCAACTTGTCAACATGTAGGTAACATGTAGGTGTAGGACAGCAGCCTATCGCAACTGTCGAGTATTATATACAATGAGGTACATAGACGCCGTGCAAAGTCCAATTGCTATCAGTGCACAGGCATAACAAAAAGCATATCGGCATCGCTGAATCCACGGATCAAATACCCTCCGCCCGCTCTCAGGCCTCCCTCTTACCTCCCTCAGCCTGACACCGTACAGCTGGTCCAGAAGCCGATTTGGCTTTCCAACAATCCTGAGTATCCTTTGCTGCAGCCTCATTCCTCTGTCCACTTCTGCAGGTGGATTCACGGGTCGCGGAACAAATGGATATCCAAAGGATATTCCTCTGAGTGAACGTTTGAGGTGGTTTGGATCGTTCAATCTCGCACGTCCACCATCCGAACTTTGTTTCTCTGAGATCCACCTCGGTATTGTTCGCTCAGGTTTACCATTTCGGGATTTGTTTGAACCCATCTCTTTGCCTTTCCCCTTATCCTTATCTTTGACGTCGCTCTCGATAGTGACCCCACCAATTTCGTCGGCAGTCTTTTCGTCCTCTAATGCACTATCCGCACTCTCAATGTCCATAAATCTTATTCTTCCAGGAAAACAGCAGCAAAGCACTTGTTTCCATCCGAGTTCGCCTTCCGGACTCCTGCCCGAAAAGTAGAATTCCCACACACCCATCCTCGGTGGCTGTTCTCCGAAATTTGTAAAATGCCATCCTCCAACGAGCCACAACATGGGACAAATGCATCCTAGCCAGAACGCCCAAAATGCTGGAGTAAATTTGGCTAATCCAAACCATCCACGCTGGTTTTTCGCACGAAGATGGAAGAAGTTGGTTATACTGTGACGCATTCCACCGCTATCTGTTGGTATACCTCGTTGGCGGTCGCGAGACCAACGACGGATGATGAAAGATTCGGATGATGGGATACGAGTTTCTTTAACTCGAGGACCTCCAACTCGAAGTCGCGGTTCATCTTCCTGACCATCGTTTACTTGTTCTTGTTCCTCAGAGTCGACATGAATCCCAGACGGACCAGCTTCTGTGGAGTCATTCCTCTTCATCTGATCTGCGCAGCAAATATTGTCCTTCTCCTCGACATATTCAACCTCATCAACAAGACCACATCCGGATCCGTATCCATATCCTCCACTTGCCTCCTCACCAGGTGCAGATGCACCTTCTTCATATCTCTCCTCGCCATCATAATATCTCTCTTCATCGACATACTCTCCCTCTCCTTCATCATACTCTTCGTCATCATCGCACTCATCATAATTCCCTTCATGACTCCCTGGAATTCTGGGCATCATGTTAACACTTACACTCTTTCCTCTCGAATCCCATGATCCAGACGTAACATAACTCCTGGTTCTTCCTCTGATCGTTCTTGGACCCGCATGCGGATGAGGACCGGGGAAGGGCGGACTTAGATTGAGCGGTGGAATCATCGGTGGATCAGATGCAGAAACAACAGTAGTTGAAGATGAAAGTGGATTCTGTGTTTGTGGATCGCCACTATCACTCGAAGAGCCTACGAGAGTTGATGTACCCGAGCGAGAAAGTGATTGCTGTTGCGACTGCTGCTCTTCGTGTCGTGTGGTAGAAGTCGTGACAGAGCGAAGAGATTCGTGCCTCTCAAAATTTATGACACTTGCAACTTGTCCAGTCATATTCACAACCACCTTTGTGTTCGTCAAAACGGGACCGGGAACTGTATCGATACCGTTGTTCCTCCCTCTCGACGATGTCTGTGAGGCAGTGCGGTTCAATGTACGATTTATAAAGGGCGAAGAATATATAGGAGAGGGACCTACAAGGGACAACAAATTATTAGCCACTCATGAATAACAACAAGGAAGACTTACGAGAAACATCAGATGTCCCACTCCCAATTGCACCAGCGGTCATATTCAACCATGTACTTCCATTAGCACCTTGAATTCCAGTCGAAATGGGATAAGGTAATATGGCATTTGGACTAACACCTGGGTCACCGGGAGAAGCAGAAGTAGTCGTTGGTGTTGCGTACTGTGACGAAAGCGATCCTGTATCTCCATGGAATGTTGTAGTTGTTCCAGGTGTAGCAGGACTCAAGCCTCCACCATTCTCACCTCCAACTCCGAGCATCCCTTTCCCGCTGCCGGCCCCAGCACTCGATTCAGTGAAGGCTGATCCACCAGAGTGTTTCCTTGAAGACCCTACAACACATACACCTGTTCCCGCACTTGCACTATGCCTACATCCACTTTGGTCTTCACTACTGGCACTTATATGTATACTCGGTCCACTTCCAACGCTCCCACTCCTCCTACGATTCCCAGTTGCGTTTGAGTCTTTTCCATTATTACTCGTTCCGCTAGGTGACGGAGAACCTGCGAGTATTTCTGACCCGGCCTTCTTAAGTGACTGGTATTCGGCTGAAGTACTCGTAGGAGATGCTTCGGCGATAGGCGAAAGTTGCTTGACTTGAGGAGGAGGGTGGAATGGACGAGGTTGACGATGTTGTTGCTGAGGAGGATGAGAATTATGATGCATGAAGGGTTGATTATGGTGATGTGTGTTATAAGATGTAGGTTGCGGTCGAATGTTGGTTTGAAGACGGAGGTTAGCTCTAGGTGTGGGATAGTGAAATTGCTGGTATTGCGACTGCATCTGCGGATAGTGCTGTTGTTGTTGTTCAAAGGGAGGATAAGGTATCGAATCCACTCGCATGACTTCAGGTGTTGATAAAACTGACGACACGTGTGTTCCTTGCAAGTACGACTCATTACCTTCCCCTTCATGAACGGCATGAACGTGACACGAAAACTCGCCCGATACGGATCCTATCCTTCGCCTTCCGAAGCTTCCCATAGGCCTGTTATTCTCTGTCCCAGATAGAGTTGAATCCTCCCACTCAGTAGTTGCATATACAATGGAACCGCTTTCATAGGCACTCCCAGATCCTGACCTGACAATTGAACCTGACAGGGAGCTGGGCGAGGATCGAGGTATTGGTTGGCTTATGGAAAGAAATTGACATGACCCTCTTCCAGTTCCTGTGGATCCTCGACGTGACTCGGCGTCATTTTTCTGCGTGGGTACAAGAGTGATTTGAGATTCTGAGGCATGTGTGGACTTGCGTTTCCACCCAGAGAATACATCAAACATTGCGCACTGAGGGCTCTGGCAAGCTGAAGATCTAGAGAAGTGAAATACAAGGTCGAAGGAATTTTCAACGTACTGAAAGTACAAGAGGTCGGAAGAAGAGAGAGGGTGCCTCAAGACTCTACAGCTGCGCTCATTGAATGATCAATGTGCGCCGGCCACGCGGGCAATTTATATTTTCAGAGTTGTGCCCTGTCGACGAGTTATGATCATAATCATGATTTATACTTCATAAATGGTTCCATTGAGAGAACTTGCTCAAGGCAAGATCAACTGAAAAACCTTCGATGGTGTAATCCCCCCAACGAAGTCGGCTATTTGGTGTTCATTTGCCGCTTCCCGGTTCAATATACCCATACGTACAAAGAATGTGGGCTGTGCATGTTGTATGGCTTCGGGACTGCCATAGAGTGCACATGTCACTAAATGTTTACCTGCTAAGAAAGAGGTCTGGTGCGGCGATCGTGTAATGAGTCCGAGGCGGCACACGTCTTTATCCTATGGCTCTTTGAACGTTGAAGCCAACGTTAGCTTTTCGGGATGTTGGCTACATTGAACCTCGTAATAAGCGTCCCAAGTGCCAGATCAGTCCGACTTAGAAGAAGTCCAGTATGAGTTTGGAGGAATGTGGTTAACATGAGGCAGCTCGGAACTGCTCCTGTCGGACGCTCGACAACGTGCGTTTGCAGCCCTGGCATGCTGCTTTTGTTCATCCTGATATTTTCGTGAAAGGTTCGCACTCTCACAGGAGTGATTGAACAAAGGTGAGATAACACCTTGAAAGACGGCAATGCAAGCAGAACAGAATATGTCCCAAAATGAGGGGTACATTTACCTTGTCCACCGTTAATACCAAGGCTTAGTTGACTATAGAGAAGTTTCCATGGATTACAATCTTGAGGCCTTGTTGAGGAGTGCAACTTGAGGTCATTTGTTGGTAGCTCAGAGGTCATGTACAAGTCCACATACAAGTCCACATTGCTGGGTGAATTTTTCATTTGATTGATTATTTCATTCATTAGAGAGACTGATATTTTGTGTTGGACTTCAAGTATGTCCTGAAGTTCTCAAAACAATGTAAAATGTTTCATACTCTTGCCATTAATTGTTGTATTAACCAAGCTGAACATATATGCAACACCCTCTTCTCTTGCACACCCTGAGAATTTATAAAATGATGAATGAGAGGTCCCAACAGCCTTAGGAACTACTCTAACAATCTAAGAATTACTTAGTGAACTGTAGACAACTGTAAATAACTAAATTGAAAAGACAAAGACTAGTATGTTAGAAAGAACCCCAAAATATATATGTAAGTGTAGTATCACATACTATCCAACATCTGCACTCTTCCCACTCTCTTCTGGTGTGGATCACACTCCATTCCAATCATCCATCAACCCAAGGACCAGACCCTACATTCCTCATCAATTTCATGGAGTTCCAAATGACAACTCCTTATTGAAGTATGAGCTGTGCTCACTCACTTCTTCATTCTCACCTCGTCATCACTCTTTATTTATTCTTCATTTCATATTCTGTCATTCCACATCTCTGTTATTTTTATAGTCTCTATAGTTATATCTGACTTCATTACTATGTAAATAAGTATATACTCAAATAGTCAGTATTTATTTCATAGCTAGACTGTACTAGGACCAGGGGAAAAGAAACTGGCCCTAGTAACTCTCAAGTACATTTGTTTATTCATCTCAAATCACTGTGTTTCTATCTCATCACTCCTGTGATGCCTGATAGCCCAGAGTATATACAGCAGTAAAGTATTATTAGGTTACTAATTCCATATTTAAGAATATTGTCTACTATGTACCATTTCTTAGTCTGATTATTGACTTAGATTGTGTCACACTTACATTAAGTACATTTGAGTCTCCTCTTCCAAAGATATAACTATGTGATAAGTTTGGCTAGGTACAGCAATCTTCTATTGAAGCTAAGATCATCTTATCTGTATAGTATTTCTCCAATCCATCTTCCAACCCAATCTATTTTCCATGCTATCTATGAATAATTCTAGTGAGTATGAATTGCTCATAATATATAGGCAAATTGCATTTCTACTAGTTGTGCTAGTTACTATAAGAGTACCTAACTCCAACACTGAACACTGCCATCAAACCCCATAGTGTTTGCTCATCCAAACCCCACCACTCTCTACTACCAATAATGGAGTTTACCCATGACCAACATTGATGTCCACTAAGTCTTGACTGTATCTCCTTACTGCTCCTACAACCATCTCCCTGTGTCCCTAGTCACTATCAGATAAGTTCTACTAGTATTCTAGATGTTTCTATCATTCCATCATTCTAGCTGAAACCTACATTATCAATCCAAGCTTAGACCACCATTGTTCTATATAATTGAAATAGACAAGCTCAAGTATTTAGAGTAGCTACCACCTCTAGAAAATCTCATTCTGTTCTCTTAGGTTTCCTGGAGTGAACTCTGTGAAGCTTTATGGGCTTTTGTTAGTTGCCCTAACAGTAGAACAGAATCTTCCTTAAAAACCTCAAGATAGTTTCAAAGTTTGGCAGTTAAGAATTGCCTACTTTCATATATCTCAGCCTCTCTTCCCTTTTCTCACTTTCCAAATGATGTCTATCCCAAGCAACCACCTCATGAACCCTATCAATACCAGTGAGGCTTTGGGCCTTCTCTAGTAATATCTACAAGAAGTAGTCAAGCATCAACATGTCTCAGAAGTTTCAACTAACAACATTTTAGCAAGTCTTATAACTCAACTCTGAGACCTACAAGTCTTGATATCCAACCTTATCTCTGTATATACAGATGTTTCTCCTCCACAATCCTTATCAAGGCTCTTCTCACCTATGGAAAACTCTGCAACTAGTACTCTACTACACTACTCTAAACCTAACATATCCCCACTTATAGAGTTTGCTAGAGACCACCAGTTCAGCCACATCTTTCTAAGCACCTGCTGTTAAGATGGCAGAAAGTAGACTTAGTTTTTTTTTATTTTTATTTTCTCTTGATTTATTTCCCACTATTTTTCTATTTTTAGAACTCTGGGGTTAGGGTTAAAAGTAATTGGTCACACTGTCACATCTGTCACATCTGATGGTGTGATCCCAACATTAATCACAGGACTTAAGAGAAAAAAGTTGAAGGTTCTGGAACAAAGTGATGTCATACAACATGGATACCACATGTTGATCTTATGCTTTATACATGGTCATTTAGGATAGGGTACACAGTACTTAGCATGGACCATCTGTAGAAGTATATAAGGTAGACTATTTTGTAAAAAAGCTCTCTATTGAGTTCTCTTGTATTACCTAATACAAGGTTACCTCTTAATCCAACTCTAAGGGTTTTGAATTATAACACCTGCTGCCTTTACATACAGCTATCCATAGATCAGTTTTTGTATGACCAGAATAAGATACTTTGGGCACTATCATTTTTCAGAAGTGGTAGAGCTGTAAAATAGTTAGAAGGTTTTTTTTGAGAAGAGTTAAATACTAGGTCTTTTCTCATTGCATCATGACTGAAGTTTGAACAGGTCTTTAAAGAATAATTTTTCTCTATCAATGCTGCTGCCAAAGCAGTAAACAGGTTAGAAGGAATGTTGTACTACTAAGAGAGTTGATTAGTAGAGGAGTACTTAAATGAGTTTCAAACATTGATCTCCAGACCATAGTAGTCAAATTCTGCCATGGACTAAAGATCATCATCCAGAACCAGGTAGCAACTCTACCAGTAGGCCACCTAGATTAATCCAGCAGTGTGGTTCAAATCAGTAAGATGTATAGACTAGGCCTAGCAAACCAATGAGGTCTTTCAGTCAATACAATAAGTAACTCCAACCCTACATGCACAATTCTGCTTACCAACTGTGTAGAGTTTCTCTCCTAACTCTATACATTTTTCTCTACTCTTGACCACCATCTCCACTTAATGATAAAATCCTTTGATCCTCATACCTAGTATTCTTATGGACATTGACATGGCTTGCAAATTCTGCCCAATACTGGCAGAGAGATGTTACCACTGTGAAAATTCAAACTACATCATGAGGGAATGCTCAGTAAGGCTAGATGTCTACATGTTAACAGCTGAACAATAAGAGGAACTAATTAAAGACTTAAATGTGCTAAAGGATATGGAGATTATTAAACAATTAGAACCTGCAAAACAAGAAGAATTAGATATTAGTAGTAAGAATTTTATATAGAGTGACTGGTGAAACATGTGTCCTGGTCACTAATTAATAGGTTTACTGTACTATCAGTAGAGGAATACATCAAAAACAGTGACCTAGAAGACACATCGGAAACTCCAACTTCTTTATCACATTGTCTTTATAGCCCTCAAAACTATGAACACCTCCAAGACCTTCTTAGTGTATGTACTTGTCAACTTTGGAGCCACCAGTGTTTTTATCAATAATGTTATGAATCAAGACTCAAAGTGTTAAGTCAAGAAACAACTCTTGTATTGGAGTGACACAAGAGAACTCAATAGAGTTTCTAAGACAAAGTAGTCTACCTTATATACTATAGCCCATGGTCTGTGCTGACTACTGTGCACCCTACCCTAAATGACCATGAGTTTTACATGAGGCCAGCATGTGTTGTCCATGCTGTATGACGTCACTTTATTCTAGTACCTTTTTACTCCCTTCTCCCAAGTCTCATGATCAGTCTTGTGACTACGCCATCAATTTGTGACTGATGTGACAGCGTGACTGATAAATCCTAACCCAAGTTGTTCTAAA
>Ga0157363_1003685_pt1 | contig 13897 bp, 11 predicted proteins | sample AttsexASBM1_FD_111477 | JGI IMG/M metagenome (GOLD analysis project Ga0157363, IMG submission 111477) | Fungus gardens microbial communities from leaf cutter ant in Ribeirão Preto, State of São Paulo, Brazil - Atta sexdens ASBM1 | ecosystem: Host-associated > Fungi > Mycelium > Unclassified ...
ATATATATATATATGAAAAGTGCTTTTATTAAAACTTCCAGAGCACATATGAAGGAGAAATTTTTGGCAGATCTACGAAAGGCACGTGAAACATATTCTGGAGAAGAACTTTCCAGAGCACTGAATAACATGCGCAAACGTTTAGATGATCCAAATGTTCTATCAGGAGAGGTCGTTTTAAATGTTCTCATTTCATTCCGGGAAATACAGGTCAAATAATAATAGATTAATATTACTTGATGAAAATTGTACTGTTATGTAAAAATATACACATTTACATTTATTTTAATATTATTAGGATTATGACGCAATGGTACAGTTGGTTGACGATTTGAGAACTATACCAACTCATAAGAATTATATAAATACTCCAGCTATAAGGTATTTATATGCGTTTGCTTTAAATCGACGGAATAAAGAGGGTGATCGAGAAAGAGCATTAAAGGTTATCGAGAAAGCACTGGAAAAAAAGGAAAATCATGTTCCTGATATGTTATGTTTATGTGGAAGAATATATAAAGACAAATTTGTCGAAAGTAGACACACAGATCAGGAGAGTTTAAAAAATGCGATTCACTGGTATAGAAAAGGTTTTGAGGTATAGTATTTGTATACATCATTTCTCTTTTATTGGAATTATCTCAATAGTGTATGCATAATGTTTTGTTATTGTTATATTTGTAGGTTCAGCCTAATGAATATGCTGGTATAAATCTTGCTACTTTATTGGTCATAGCCGGAAACGAGTTTTCTAAAAGTGAGGAATTACAACACATAGGAATGGTATTAAATAACTTAATTGGCAAAAAAGGCAGTTTACCGAGCTTAAAAGATTATTGGGATGTAGCAACATTCTTTGAAATTAGTGTATTAGCGGAAGATTATTCAAAAGCTATACAAGCAGCTGAATGTATGTTTAAATTGAAGCCACCGAATTGGTAAGTATACGAGAAATAAAATTTAGATGTTTATTTCATAAAATTTTTTAATATAATATGTTTAAAATGCAGAGCAAAGTATATATTTCAGAACTTATTTTAATTAATTAATAATTAATTATTTTAATTTTTAGGTACCTGAAATCAACAATTGGCAACATATCACTGATAGATAGGTTCCGTAAAAAAAATGAGGAAGCTGAGATTGCACCGGAGGAACAAATATTTAGTTTCTGGATGGACTACTTTGTCGAAGCTACAAAGCCGGAGGTTGGCGATAGTATACGGTTTCCAGTAAGTTGATAAATGGAATCGTTCTACTGAGGATCCAGTTTCCAATTCGGGAGATTATGGCTTATAGTTATGTGTTACCAATCCAGCTTACTTCTGTACATTTTGGGTCAAAGTAAGAATAATATAAAACTGCTCTTAGTGCAGATTTATGGATTCACTCTTAAAAATCAACTTCCCACTTTAATAATTTTTCCAATAAAAACGCTTAATACATCAGAATATTTTTTTATCAGATTTTAGTGTTGGAACCAACAAAAATTTTAATGCCGAGTTATGTAAACGTAAATCTCGGCGCAGAGGAGAAGTCTATACAAATATGGAATTTATGTCTAGATAATATGAGAAACAATTGCAAACAAGTTCACGATTGGTTGTTTACTGCAAATATGATACGTAGCGTAAGCTTGTATAAAAGGGATGAAAGATGTCTTTTTCTGTACGTTCATCAAAATTCGGATGATTTTCAAATGTATCTACCATCAGTACAATGTAGGCAAAGATTTTACGACTTGATCTTAGAAATGACTAGAGATCAAGAAGGCATGGTTACAGATTTGGATGCTTACATGACTGATGATCGCATGAAGGTTTCTATCCATTTTTATATCACTTATAGTAGTATACATGCACGTTTTATATATAATTTTTAATTGTTTGCTGTGTTTTTTCAGTTCGAGTATGAATTGGATGATCAAAACAAGCGCATAATTCTCGGTAAAGGTACGTACGGCGTGGTGTACGCAGCGCGTGATTTAAATACGCAAGTCAGGATTGCAGTGAAAGAAATTCGTGAAAGAAATTTGGGCGATGTACAACCTCTTCATGAAGAAATTAAATTACATAGTCAATTGAGGCACAGAAATATTGTTCAATATTTGGGCTCTGTAAGCGAAGATGGATATTTTAAAATCTTTATGGAACAAGTTCCTGGAGGTAAGAAAGAAGAAAAATATAACATCAAAAAAATGGCACTTATAAATATTCATAATTGTCACAATTTCAGGAAGTTTATCAGCGTTGCTAAGATCGAAGTGGGGCCCTTTGAAAGAAAACGAATCAACTATCTCATATTATACTAAACAGATGTTGGAGGGTCTTAAATATCTCCATGACCAAAAAATAGTTCATAGAGATATAAAAGGTATATAATTTGTAGAGTAAATAAATTTTACGCTTATTTGTTCAAGTAGTTTTATCTTTATAATTATTTTCACACAAATAAATTTAAATATATAATTTAGGTGATAATGTGTTGGTAAATACATACAGTGGAGTAGTAAAAATTTCTGATTTCGGTATGTCCAAACGTTTGGCTGGCTTATGCCCGAGTACAGAAACATTTACTGGAACATTACAGTACATGGCACCAGAAGTTATTGACAAAGGTCAACGTGGTTATGGTGCGCCTGTAAGTTTATGTTTAATTAAATGTTTTGTTTTGAGAATGTTCGTAGGATAAAGACATGTATATATGTTTGTATTATATATAATAATAATTATTCAAATTTTTCTTTAGGCGGATATTTGGTCTTTAGGTTGCACGATAGTTGAGATGGCCACCGGAAAACCTCCATTCATTGAGCTAGGTTCTCCACAAGCAGCTGTTTTTAAAGTAAATTGAGAATATTAAATTATTAACATTTTAAACATTGAGAATTATTAACTTATTTAAAATCTGATGTATATATGTTTGTTTGCACACAGGTGGGATATTACAAAATACATCCTGAGATTCCGTCAGAGTTATCTGAAAGAGCAAAAAGTTTTATATTACGTTGTTTTGAGCCGAATCCTGATATAAGAGCAACTGCGGCAGAATTGTTGGAGGATCCATTTCTTAATGAGTATATAAATAAGCATAGTACTGTAGAGTTTTATAATTTTTTTACAATCGTATAGTAAAATGCTTATTTATTATAGGAAAAAGAAGAGTAACAGATTAGTCGCACCACCAGATTTTAGTAGAAGCATATCAGTTCCTGCAGACAGAATGGAACGTTTGGGGAAATGCGATAAAACAAATAATAATCACATTGTCTCTGCCACACCTATGCAGATGTCTCAATCCGATGATAGGTATTATAAAATGTTTTACTTTTATTATAATGTACTATGTGTAAGTATTTTTGTAATTTGTGACATCTCGCCTTTGTTTTACTATGTTGTACTTTTATTTTATTTATTTTATTTGTATCAAGTAATTTGTTGCTAATTTTTTATGTCGCTTGGTAATTGTTAGATTGACATTGAAACGTTCAGAAATGCCATTTACGAAACTTGACTATTTTTATATAGTATTACTAAGGAATAACAAATTTAAATTGTGTGCTATATATTGTTATGCTATATATTGTAACGTAAAAATTATGTGAATTTTTACTTTATTTCCAAATTTTTAATATCCACATCATATCTTTTAATGAATATATTAAAAATACTTTATCGAAATTGCATTCTACATATAAAGAATATGATACAAGAATATAATATTCCTTCATGTGAATGCACGTAGCAAATTGTAATTATAAAATATTAAATTTAGTGGAGGGTTAACGAAGTCTAGCCCATTGAGGGAACGCAGCCCAGCTCACCTATTATCCCCCATCAGCATGCCTACTGCAACCCTCTCTTTTAACAGGTATGGTTCTAACTTCGTAAATTGTTTATATGCAAGTAAAGTATATAACTAAAAGAATATTTTGTTTTGTTATTTACTTATTCGTAAACATTAATTATATAGCTTTTTTTATATGATCATTCATCATGAATATTAAATGTACAAAATGTTTAATCAGTATCTTCGAACTGCTTATGTCTTATATAATAAACATCCGTAGTTATGAAGTCACCACTTTTTGCACATCACATTAAATGTTTATACGTTCATATAATAGTAGTATATAATGTCTCAATATATAACCCAGCTTTGTGTAAGTTGTATTAATTTCAAATTTCCTTTATCTTTTATGTAAGCAATAATATTAGATATAACATTATTATTAGGTACTTTAAAATATTATTCGAAATAAAATAATATTTTAATAAATTAATAAAATAATATAATAACATTTTTCGTTTTGGGGGTCTGGATTATCTTCTTAAGTATATACTATTGACATAAACACATATTAACATATAAGCTTTGCTAAGTGAATATATGATAGTTTATGTGAATACAATTTAGTAGAACACAATTTAAATAAAGCAGCTTTTTAACATTTGACTTATCCTATAATCATAGCTTTTTCTACCTTTAAACAATAATAAATATATACCCTCAAAATAGATGAATCATTCGAATTATTTATATAAATTTTGTTGTATATATCATATTATAATTAAATATATAAGATTGTGTATCTCTTTCTCTCTTTTGATATATTTTTTGTAATAATATTTCTGTATTATTTTCTTCTATATTATATGATGTAAGATTAATCGAATTTTTATTTTGTATAAATTATTAGATAATTAAATAATATCAGAATATTAAAATATTTAAAATACAAAATTATCACTTTTATAGTTATACGCAAAATGCGTTAATAATCCTTTGACACACAATATTAATAAAATTTTATCATTTTGTAGACAGTTTAAATGTTAATATAGATAGATAGATTTATAATATAAAAAAATTAATATTATTTGTTTATATCTTACTAGTACAATAGGGAATACTCCATCGATAGAAACTAGTGAAACTGACACAGCTGGTGTCTCAATAACTAGAAGAAGTTCGTCTGGTGGCTTGTTATCACCAGAAGTTGAATTAGGAGGTAAATTTAATCTATCACTTCGTAGGATTGATACTTCATAGAATTAGTATCGGAAATTATTTTTAAAAAGATATCAAAAAGAATTTATTCAGATCACAATATAAATAAATATTGTAATCGTGGACAGATGGATAGATGAAGAATTGCAAATTGTCCATTTGTTCAGGATTTATTATGATATGATATTATCATTTATATTTATGGGGAATTGGGGTAAAACAGGACAACCAGGACAAAAATCTGGAGAAGAACAAGAGGGTTTTTATCTGTTAAAGAAGGATAGTCAAAGACGTATGACATTAACAAGGGTTCTCAATCAGGATGAAGCAAAAATTTGCGAGGTGTGGATGAGAGGTATACATCAAGCGGAAGGACAAACTGTGTTGCAAATGGTATTTATATACTGAAGTATCATGTTGTGTTGCAAATAATTGCCGGTATATACTTAATTATTTATTTTAGAGTCACTTAGTGTTGCTCATGCGTGGTTTGAGGGATTATATAGCAGAGCAAAATCAGGAAGTAATAGTAACCGCTATTCGAACGTTGAAAGAGGAATTGGATTTCGATTCGACCGCTATTAATCATCTACATTTGGCTATTTATTTATTTCAAACAGCAGCAAATGAGGTTCTCAGAATGCACAGTATAAAGCCACATTGGATGTTTGCTTTAGACAATTTAGTAAGAAATGCTGTTCAAGCTGCTATTACAGTTTTATCTCCCGGTAAGTATTATTTTCCTTAATAAAAATGGGAATAAATTGTCACATATTTGACAGACGTCATTGAGAACACTCACTCCTGTGAGTAAAAGAAAAAATGTTTCACTTAATTGGCCAAATTTTCATTTTGGCCGTTATTTAGAATATGAACCAGATGTGTAACATATGCATGTACCTTAAGTGTAATACACATGAAGAGATTGAGTATGTTATCATGTCAACTCTAAAAATATCTCGAGGGAAAGTCATCACTAATAATATGGGATTTTTTATGAACGTCGCGTTCAGTAAGAAGATTACCGCATTTTATTCGAGTTCCTACATATCTGATTTAAACAGTTTTTATTGAAAATCAAAAAATTAGATATATCAGAAATGTAATAAAAAAATAGTATACAAGTCATTACATGAAATACATTTTGTGTTACAATTTGTATACTTAGAATTGGGTGCCAACTTACTTGGACAAGAACGAGTACAACCTGGTGGTCAAGGTCCTGAGGAAGGATCAACGTCTGGGGTATCAACGGTAAATTCTGTGAAATCTCAAAAAACCGCTGACTCTGTTGATAATAAATATTGGAAAGAATATAGAGATCAAATGGGAGCATTAAAAATGGAAAATATGAAGCTACTGCAGGAATTGATAGAAAGTCAAAAATCATATCAATCGTTATTGCAACAAGCTCTCGAAGAGCAAAGAGTCCAAGTTAATACACTGACACATCTGTGTGAAAATATTAATAGAAGATCAATAAGACAGGAATCAGGGTACGAAAAATTATCATTTTATTTTTATATTCCTGCATAATCATTATTTATTTATTACTCTAATTAAAATTATTATTTTAGTTATTGTTGCAAAATTATTATTTTATTGTTGTAAAATTATTACTTTATTTATTGCTGCCTTTTACGTGTTGCAATGTATAAAAAAATTTAATTAACATTGAGTGCATTCATTACATGACTGCTCAGTATCTGTTCTCTGAGCTCTTGTATCTGTTTGGCCTATATTTTTAGATCTTATCAGAATGTGCCAATTAGATGCAAGAGCTCACTGAGCGGTTGTAGTACTGAATACATTCTTTATATAAAAATATTTTTTAAATAATTATAGTTACAATTCTTGCATTTTTGGAAATATATCTCAACAATCCTTAATATCTACTATCGATACGCACAGTACGGTTTCACATCCGGATACAGCCCTTGTCGATTGGTTACAGAATCTTCAAATAGATGAAACATCAATCGATAGGGTAAGTATTCCACGGATATTTGAAATGAGAATGAGAATAAAAATAAATTACATGTTATTTATTTTACATGTAATTTATGAACTATTTTTTAATATTCTTAGATTCTATATGAGGAATATACACTGGAGGATATTTTGCGTCATGTTACACGGGAAGATCTCCGTAGACTAAACTTAAGGTAAAAATGCTTTCTTTTATTTAATAATAATAGCATATATGTGTAGAGATAAATTTATCTCTATACATCTTATACATCTTATATATAATTTTAGGGGAGGAATTGAACTCAGGATATGGCAAGCCATATTGAGAAATCGGGAGAATAATGGAAATTAAAGTATAAAAATTACAATACAATTATATATTTTACTATTATTTTTAGTGATAAAGTGTCACTAATACCTGGAATTTAAAGCAGAGTAAATAATACTTGTTTAGGCTGTCATAAGATAAAAGTGTAATGATTTAAATTTCAGTCGTGTATGTGCTATATTATTAGACATTTATTAGATTCCCATAAAGAAAGAGAAAGTTTTCTCTATGAGACAATGTTATAATGATATTACTGGTTTATTTCATAGTTCCTAATATAAATTGCTATTACTCTTTACAGAACAATTGTACACAAATCCATGTACAATATAATGATTTATGTTAACAAGATGAATTTTGTCTTAGCGTTTTTATCACAGATTTTAATTACTTTGCCAAAGTTGATATTAGAATTTGAGAAACCAGTATTTGTGCATGGAATGTATTCTTATACATTACATTTGCTTATTATAGAGAATTCTGCTTTGATTTTTAAATTCGACATTTGAAAATCAGGTCAAATTTAAAAGAATCGATTTTTACATTAAAGTAGTTATATCTAAACAAATAAAATAGTAACGAAAAATGATAAAGAGATTATGAATATGAATTATCAGTAATATATTTGATATTATATTTTATTTTAAAGTTTAATGATGTCTTTTATTATAACAGAAATAATAGATGCTTCCAATGGCTAATAAAATTGATACAATTAATATCCTATTTTTATAAGGTAGATAGATATATTCATTATTGAATAAATAAATCTAGAAGATCTCTGTCATTAGAAAATCTTGATTGGAAATGGTTTGTACTTTTAAAAAAATAATAATTTTATATAATAATTATTATATAATAATTATATAATAATTATATAATAATTATATAATAATTATTATTATAAATGTAATAAGCAGTTACATAGTTTATCTAATGAATCTTCCCAATGTTTTCACGAATAGGGACACAATTATTACGGTGCCTTATAGTGCCTAAAAATCGTTCCAGTACAAGAAAAGATATTTATTAATAGAATAAATACGTACCTACATGTAATGTTCATATCATTCACATGGAATAATATGAAATATTCGCTGTTGAAATCTCAGGTTCTCAAAAAGGAAATTTTTATTTGTACGAAATATAAATATATCAAAATATCAATTGAATATTTTTGTGTCGGTATTCGTTATGTAAATAGGCTTTTCGTAATTTTTACAAGAGTTTTACATTGATTCGTGAATTCAATTAATTTCAGATTTTGTTCAAGTTGATGTTCAAGTTTTGTAGATATGGATTTTTATATGACAGAAAAATTAAAATTTTTCTTTTCCATGCAATATTGTAAAAAGAGAAAATCGCTTGTGCTTTGTGCGATGCACAATATATTTTGTACAGTTAGATTTTTTAACATAATAGTCGAGTTACACAGGTATCTAATTTTAATAAATTCTCGAGAGAGATCGTTTTCTCGAAAATCCGATGCCTATTGTTTGAATTGTTTGAAAGCTATACTGTACAAGCTGGATTCAGCTTAATTATATACATATTGATGTTGCAATACATGATCTAATGACTGACCAAATTAATATTAATGCATTATTTTTGTGTAATATACTAATATATTAAAAATTGTAGAGCGATATTTTCTAATTTTAACTTTCATATTGGTGCTTGTTTTCAAATATTCTGATTAAAATAGTTTTTCGCTCAATTATGTGAGCATTATTGAAATATAGTAAATGTTGCAATCAAGAGAAATAAACTTTGAAACAAGCATTACTATATATTGTTAATTATATATATCATTTTCACTCACAAAATAGAATTAATTATAATTATTGCTCGCATGTGCGATCATTTGTAATAAAGGAATAAACATATATATTTAGATTATTTTATTATACCTTTAAATAAATATTCTTATAATTTCTTTGAATTGTGAAACATATTCAGCTTAGAAAACATTAATTTTCGGCAATGAAAAAAACGACTAAAACTTAAGTTATGAAGTATAATAAAATATACTATTAGATTTTCAAGTTCTCTCTTCTTTCCAGCTGTAAAGGGTCAGAATATCTCGATATCAGATTGTAAGTAAATCAAATAATTCACAGTTCTTGTCAGAGGGGTATCGCTTTTTATTCAGTTTGTCAGCCAAGGCTTCTTTGTTATGTCGATCGATATCTCAAGAAGTCAATTTTTATAGTCAGAGATAGCGTTTATCGTCACCTTTAACCTTTCATGTTAAACTGAAAAAATAATACTATTTTATCACTATTTTTAAATTGAATTATTTTTTATTTTGGCATTCGTAAGTTGGGAGATTAATGTTGAAAAGATTTTGAAGTCGAAAATACCTTTTATAAAAAATGACTTTTTTATACGCAGAGATTAACATGTCTTGTAATCTTGTGTAATAAAATAGATAGAAAAAGATATTTTTCGCAATAAATTTCTTAAAAATAACTGTTTACAAGATGCTAGCATCAATAATTTTAACTCATCAATTTGATAATATAAAATTACATTTGTAATTTTGACATAAAATTACATTTCAAAATTAAAATTAGCATATGATTGAAAAGCACAGAGATGAAACATACAAATTAAATAAATGTATAATTACGTAACGTCAAAAAAAATTATTAAACACAAGATTTCGCTAGATTATTGAAAATCAACATTTATTTACTCTATGTGTTATACATATTTATTCAAGTATAAAACTAGTATATTTTTAAGACACCATTTACCTTTATATAAAAAAGATAGTTTGTATTACATCGAAATTCTTCCATAATTAATTTTGATGTTTATCTAATTTTAAATTTTTTACTTTATCATTTAATTATCTTGGAAAGAAGATAAATATTCATATAATTACGTTCTTTAAGTGCAGAAATAAAATGATATAATTATAATACGTACATATTAAATATAAAAATGAAATGTTAACAATAGGATATCTTATCAGCGCTATTTTACAGCAAGCGAATTAATGATCATTCGTCTACAAAAGAATATAGCTGAACGTTTTATTCCAAGAAGAAGGAATGAACAATGAGCAGCTGTAGTCGACATTGCGAAAGTTTTCAATTTACCAACATCCAACGATCGTTAAAACGCTGGTCAAAGTCCTGGTCGTGCGAGACAAAAAATCTCTATCGGCATTTATGCGGAGGTGTACGCATACAAAGACGTCACCGCGTCTCCACGTAAAAAATACCATTGCCTCGCCTTTGTTGTGTTTGCACTTCACGTGCGTGCAATCTACGCACGGTCATGGCTACGTATGAAATATTCAAAGTGGCTCTAATGTTAACTGGTGACCACTCTTTGGTCTGCCACCTTTGTGTCGCTCACGAGGGGTGCATCTGCATGCAGATCGATCTTGCATCTAGAGAAACCGGCTTATCCGCTCTCTGGATAGAGAAAGAGAGATAATACCGTACGCACGCCCCATTCGTTTGGTATTCTAAAAAGCGAGCGTCTCTTCTCCTTGTCATGCAATATTCAAAATTTCGTAAAAGCGATGATGAACGGAGAACGAAGATAGATTTTTCATAGACGTTCAATCAGTTGAAAAGTGATTTTTTGCGACATGCTAAAATTATATTGTAATTATAATTTTTATAATTATAATATATGGATTATAATGGATATTATTATAATTATAATACTACGATATTATGAATTGTAGTTATGTATTGGGTTGTCCGGAAAGTTCATGCCGATGATTGAAGGAAAATTGAAACGCAGAAAATTTAAATTTTAGTATACATTTATTAAATTATATAGATTAGTCGGCACGAACTTTCCGGACAACCCAATATATCTTTGGGATTTAATTATTGAATCTTCCCTGGAAAATTTTTCTCAGAATTTTTCATATAATTTTTTAAAATTTCTATATAATTTTTCAGAACTTCCCTATAATTTTATAACTTTCTCACATTTTTTTATACGAATTGGAACATTTCTCAGAAAAATCTACATCTTTTCTCAGAATTTTTCATATATGTTAATTATGAAATATCGTAAGATTTTTAAGATTTTTTGATATAATTTCTGATGAAAAAATCCAAAAAATTTAAAGATATTTTTTAAAAATTATGAGATGAAAAATTTCAGAATATTTCAGAATTCACTTGTATCAGAAGTTCTGAGAGAAGATGTAAACTTTCCGAATATTTCTGAGTATTTCTGAAAAATGTTCCAATTCGTATAAAAATTATAAGAAAAATTTTCACCAGGGTTTAATTTCAAGGATACATTTTTTCATTTAACCATCTCTTATGTTTTTCATTTAACCATCTCTTATATTTTTCATTTAACTATCTCTTATGTTTTTTAATGATCTCATATTCCGATTGTATTGAGTCATTAAGAAGATCAAGTTACTTTTTTTATAAATACATACAAGATGTCTTTATGATGAATCGCGTTTCAAAATATCCCAGCGATTTGATTCAAAATCATGTTTTCTGGATATACAATATTAGCATCTTAAACCGTTGACGTAATTTTATGCAAAGCTACAAAATATGGATGATATCATCATCACTCCGTATTTTGTCGGCACACTAAAGATCGATCCTCGATTTTTTATGCGAGTATACAAATATACCTCGTAAATTACAATTGCGTATGGAATCGATTCTTTCGTTTGACTTCTTATGCTCATCCGATATAATTCGACCGGAGGCGAGTCATCGAGATAATTAAATGACCCTGCGAAAGGATCTGGCGAAATGCGATTATGTAAATGTTATCGAAGCAACCTCTCAACGTTTGTACAATCGGCTCTGATAATATTCATTTTTTCTTGTTTAGAATTAATGTGAAGTTGTTTCGTCACCTTCGTTATCAATTCTCTAATATCTATTGGATAAAATCATCCTATTAACTGGACGCGTTATAATAATGTTACATAGCCGGGGAGATCAGAATGTAAAAAGAACTGTTATTTTTCTTTTATCGGCCCGCTGTGTGAGTGACGCATTTTTTATCGCTGAATATTTTCTCGCGTTATCTATCGAGCTCCAGCAGCCGGCGGCTGTTATTACAGCAGCTTCTAACATTGCCCCATCGTCATTAGGAATTCCATAACAGGCGGCTGCGGTGAAAAGGGCATTATGGAAAAACGTATTGATGATCGAGCCTATCTTCATTCGTATGAGACGTAGCGATAAATTGTTATTTAACTAAAGGCAAACTCAGAAGAATTATATTTATTAAGAAAAATAAAATTGTAATTAAAACAAAAATCCGCGGAAATACACGGAATTTTTTAAAACATTTAGTAGTTGACCTGAAAATATCATAGTTGTGATACAATACAATATTTTAAAGACTTTTATCATAAATTTCAGTAAAATTGATCAAACTTATTTTATACCTTATTGTATAGTTTTATTAATGAATGAGAGAGATTTACATTAAAATTCTTCGAAATATAATGTTGTCCCATGATTATCATATTTTCAGGGTAAATTCTAAAAACAAATTCTCTTCGTGTATTTTTCTACTCAACATTGGCGTTGTGTACATTGATTTTGCGATACTTATTTCGCTAAGGAGAAGATATATTTGTTTTCTTCAAGAAAACATCATGTCTCGTTATATCTTCTTTTCTCTAAAAAAATTATTAAATCTCCTGTGCTGTGTGGAGCTTAATTGAAATGCTTAAGGGAAAGTTTTTCGTTATAACGAGATAATCGGATGGTCGAGTATCCATGGGGATGGCGAACTGGAACACCCTTTTCCGGGCGGGAGACGGGGATGGTGCAAAATGTACAATGTTTCACGGTTAAATGGTTCGATTGTGCTTTCGGGAAAGGGACGCAATGTTCGCCTCGGTGAATTATTAAATCCACCCCATTGATTTATATTTTCTTACTTTCCGTCTTCTCGTTCGATCTTACGAAGCGGAGATCTGCGGGAGAGATCTGATTGCGAGACACCCTTTGATTTGATTACTTGCTCCGCGGAGTATGACTGAAATCTTGCGCTCTCTTTCTCAATGCGGATTTATGTATTTAGCTTTGCCTGCAACATTGAATATAAAGCCGCGATGGCATGATTCCCGACTGTGCACTTTTAAAAGCACAGATGCAGACACCAGTCATAAGATACCATTTTATACATCACGTCGAACTTAATATTATATTTTGTAATGTATTGTTGCGAAATAATGTTCGCACAATACAATGATTGAATAAATAAAACGGTAAAATATATAATAAAAAAAAAGAAGGTTTTATTTACATATTGTTGTTAAAGCGATCTAAATGTTTGCCTGATCGAAAGAAACTAAAGTATTTTTGATGAAACAAAAAAGGATTGCTTTCCGATGGAGTTGAGAAACTCAGCCTTTCATCATTCTCTCTCTTCCTCTTCCCTTTTTCCTGTATTTTCCTTTATATCTTACTCTCTTTTTCTTTGTTTTATGTTCTCAGTATTTGTCCTTTCATCTCGTCTTTTCCTCCTCCTTCCCTATATTGTCTCTTTACCTTTTAATTAACTAATTGTGCCTATGTAGTAGGCTAAAGAGGGTGTCTAACTCTGGAGATTTTCACAAGC
>Ga0157363_1003687_pt1 | contig 13896 bp, 7 predicted proteins | sample AttsexASBM1_FD_111477 | JGI IMG/M metagenome (GOLD analysis project Ga0157363, IMG submission 111477) | Fungus gardens microbial communities from leaf cutter ant in Ribeirão Preto, State of São Paulo, Brazil - Atta sexdens ASBM1 | ecosystem: Host-associated > Fungi > Mycelium > Unclassified ...
CACACACACACACATACACACACAAAATCAAATCGACAAACTTCTACAAATCATAAAGGATATTAGAATTATAATACTATTGATTGTTTTCCAATTGATTTGTATTAATCCGATATTGATTGAGAATATTATTCACATGTGGATTTAATTTTCTGAAAAAAAAATAAATAGAAATCAAATGAATATTAAATGGAACAAGAATGTTAGATAACTTATATTATGACAATATTTCTAAAAACTAAAAATTTTCATTAATACAATTCTTTAATATAGCTTTAATTAATAGCTCTTTTTTATGGATTTTCAATGAAATTACAAGCATAAAGATTTTTAAATAATAGTTTAATAAATAAAAAGAAAGAAAAGATGTTAAACAATATTTTACAATTCACAATTTTCTCGCAATTGGAGTATAAAAACATGCCAAGTGATTATTTCACGTTAATACGAATAATTAAGGTTCTTTGTTAATTCATTTGTACTAAAACTTCAGTGATACTATTGGATAGTTTCGAAAAGGATTAAAACAATCCTTTTCCAATAAACTAAAGCAAGGTTTACTGAATTCTTAGGAAATGGTTGTTTCTAGTAAATCTCGTCTTCCTGACGACGTCGTTTAATTAGAATAGTCTGGGATAATTAAAGGGATTATTAGCCATCCGACAGAAAAGATTCAAGGTATGCCGCAAGAGGTAACTTCTCGATTTCGTGCGACTTTTTCTCCAAAACTTCGCACAAGCATTTTAATTCTTCAAAATGATTCCACTCTTTAAAATGATTTTAAAAATGTATAAAAATTATGTGTCCCCATGAAAAAATTAATAGTAACTTTCTTTCTGGAATACAAAATACACGATATAATATTGATGAAAAGACTGACAAAGCATTCTAAAGTATAATATTTAATAAGAATTAGAAGAACATTATTTATTTAATAAAAATGTTAGAAAGTTAAAAGAAAGAATGAATGATACATATGAACAACGCAAAAATTTATATCAATAAATATTTTCTAAAACTTTAATTTAATTTTCCCATGTCTATATTAGGTATGTATGTATTCGTCAGGAATATACTAAAATGGTGCAGAACTCATTTTGCTGCGGTACACAACTCCAAACTTAGTAAAACTTGTTTTTTTCCAGTGGATTAATTTTAGGCAATCCTGGCATTCGTAACACGCTAGACGAAAATGCGCGCATTAACATAACTCCGCAAATATCTGTTCTACTGTGAAGTTCTGCATTCGCAATCTAGTAAACCAAATAGAAGTATAGTCCGTTTTCTTAGTAATTTCCTTATTTAATTCGACGAGCATTTACTTCTAACAGATAAACTTCTAATTAATCTTAGTTGATAAAATAATGGAACTATATTGATGCGCGCTGTGTTGATCGTCGGAGATACCTGTAGATGCCTTTGATGGTGAAGGGGACCACAGCGTTAATTAATTTTACGCTGTTTTCCGCTGACAAAGACTGCTTTTATGGATCAACAGGATTAACTGCAAGTTGCCCAAAGAGACAACGATATGAACATTATAGATATATAGATATCCCTGAATATTATATTCTCCAACAAAGATTATGATAAGAGATATTGAACTAATTTTAATACCTATTATAATAATATTTATCGTAGAAATATATTAAGAACCCATATGTACATTTAGAAAACATTTAGAAAAAACAATTTTATTTATGTTGAAATTTATGCACATACACATATCAGAATTTGTATTCAACAGACATTTTATATCATGTTAATTATAATTTGTATGTCCAGTACTCTTACATTAATTAATTTACTTCTGTACTTCTCTAAATCCTTGCTTCAGTAATGTCACAAAGAACTAGACGCAAAACATTCCCGTATGACGACACAAACATGCGAAATAAAGTACGATGCGTTACGGGACACGAAGAGTAAGAACGAGCAACTGCAAGGGACAAAACGCGTGAGAAAACAGGAAAAGAAGAAAAGAGAGTTGGGAGGGAGGAGAGTTGGTCGGCGCGACAGGAAACAGTAAAAATTTGCATCACAATCGTGGATAGAAATAATTACGCGAGAAGCGCGCGCGCGCGCGCAAATGGAAGGGGTGGCGCAGATGCGAATGCGGATGCAAGAAGGAGTGAAAAGGAGTGTGGGGGAGAGATAGAGAAACGACCTAGCCGGAAACACGACTAGAAATTCAGATACGAGATACACCGAGAAGGGAAAAAAGCAACGAAGATTCAAAAGGGGCGAAGCTGAATTTCCCTGTTTATATAGAATAGGAAAAAATAAGAGGATGAGAGAGAGAGAGAGAGAGAGAGAGAGAGAGGGGAAAGTTCGGAACATTCGCACGTAGAAAGTAGACGCTCCGATGCTACAATAATCCGGAACAAACAGATCCAAAAAGAACAAAAGCTGCTGAACAGATGTAAGTTAAAAGTTACAAGTTGATCCAAATTGCATCAGAAAGCTGCAATCTAGTATATTAATCCTTTGCTTTATTGATACGTAATTTTTCTTAAGAAACATAAGATAAAAATATTGCATACATATATCAAACAGAGTACAAGATATTTGTTCAATGTTAGAAAAAGTGACGAAACGCGTCTATTATAACTGTTTTATCTGCGGAATTTTTATATATATATATAGTGAATTCTGAGATTAAAAATATTTAAAATCAAGCCGAAAAACAGTAATTATTGATATTCGCGCGTTTTTGAAAGAATTTTCAAATCATAATATAATCTCCTTTTTGAAGACATTAGTTGCTTTTCATTTACACACTCAGTGAAACTGAGTCTGAAGTGAGTTGAGTATTTAAATTAATAACGTCATTACTTGCTTATTTTGTTAAAAAGTTATCACATAACACAGATTCATTCTCATTTTTAAAATGAGTTTACGAGATTTACTTAAAACACACGGTCTCGATCGTGTGCAGATTATAAGCAAAAACTCAGTTAAATCTCACTTGTCAGAATGCAAAAGGAATGCACATTCAACTGAGTTATAACCTCACAAGTAAGGCAGTTATCTGAGAACCGATGTAAATGGAAAGCAATATAAGATTATTAAAATAAAGATTAATGTATTTAAGCTACATCTTTAGCTACGTATTAGTAAAACTTTTATAAAAATATATTTTAAAGACAAACATTCGTTTCGCAGGGCAAAACAATGCTTCTTTTTGTAAAATTTGTTCATTTCGTACAAAAACACATCGAATGAACCTAATTTTTGAGAGATTGGAGGGAACTAAACTTATAACATTTACCGAGGAAAATCTCTTTAAAGGAATAAAATTTTGAGTAAGTACTATAAGAGTCGTCACTAAATGAGTCATACAATTCCAGTGCTGTGGTTAGTCTACTATCCCCATCCGTTCATTTTTTACAAGCATTAACAATATACGACACAATAACGATACATAAACAAAAAAAAATCTATTGGACTTTATTAAGTAAGAACTACACTTACTATCTAAGTAGTCATATACGATTATAAATCAAAAACTTTAAGAATAAAAATATTTACGTAGGTGTACGATTTTTTAAAATTGTGACATAACTTCTATCATAGATGTGTTCGCAACAAGATGTTATAGCAAACTGAATGGCAGTCGCTGTTGCGTGTTCAAACACGTTTACGCGTGTCTCACGTTTTATTTTTAATGTAGGCTCGGTTATTCTACTTATCCTTATAGTCAACTGGTCTCCCCTACATACATCAGAATTTTGGAATCTCATGTTTTCAGATATAATAAAAAATCGATTGGTATATTAAACATGTTTAGCATTTAATTATATATTCCATTATTTATAAAACGTCTGTATATATCGTATTTGTATGTTAGATCGCCAACCCTCGATGCAGGGTCCTCGATGCAGAGTCAAAAGTGAGCCAAGAATGAAATTGTTTTGAAACGTTTGAAAAGGAGTTTTTTATTATAATATGTAGTAAATTATTTTAAATACGTAGAAGAAGAGATAAAAACACATATTTATCATAGAAACAAATATCCATTTATTCATTTTTTTTCACATTTTTTGAAAAAGTAAACAACTCGCGGGTCTCGCGAGACCCTTCGTCCGCCGGCAGAAGGTTAATCATTAAATAATAATAATTAAAAGCTATCCTAGTTTAACTATTTAAAAAATTCAATATATATATATATATATATATATATATATATGTATATATATATATATATTACATGCAATTTAATTTCATATAACTTTGATTTTTATTCATGCTCTTTATTCATGATGAACATTTTATTAGATAACAATTTTAGTAATATTTATTAATAATGTTTTTATTTTATTACACATTTAATGATAATTGTATTTATATCATACTTAAATTCTATTATCTAATATTTCAAAATAAGATACATTTATGTTAAATCTCAAATTATGTCTTTTTATTCGAGAATTATTATTCCCGAGGTCGAGAATGTGCGGCGAAAATATGCGACTAAAATAAAGGTGACAAAATGAGACAATTTAAGTCTAATTTAATTTAAATCAAATTCATATTGCAACAGAATTATGTCTAATATGAGTATATAATGATAAAATTAATTCCGCACGGAAAGAATGAGATTTTGCTGAAATATCTAAAAATTTAATTAGACACAGATCTAAAAATAAATTTATTGGATCAAAATAATTGTGTAAAATGCTTAAACTAATTATTAGTTATACTGTTAAATCAAATTTTGCAGAATCGTTTAAACGTTCTACATAATTATTTTGGTCTAATAAATTTAAATATTTAAATATTTAGATATTTAGATCTGCATTTAGTTAAATATTTATATATTTCAGCAAAATTGTTCTTTTCGTATGAATAATTTTTTTTTTATCATATATGTCGGAAGAAATTTCCTTTGATTGGAACAGATATAACAGATATTTATATAATATCATAAACAAAAATCAAATATTTCAAGTGACACTGCAATACTAGGTAAAACCTATAGAAATTAATAATTATGAAAATTTTTCTTTTTCTCTTAAATTTTTAAAATCTACTACCTACTTTATTTTGTTACACATATGAATAGTTCATAAAAGTCTGAATTTTCTACTTAGAATTTACGCTTTTATTCTTTTACGAATCGTTTTTTGATGTAAGATACCTAACACGTGCTAAAGCTTTGGTAGTTCCTTCCGAGAAATATTCTATATGCTCATTCCAATATCCGGCCGTGCGAAAATTCAAACCACCCGCCAACAGTATGGCAGCGATAACGCGCGAAAGCCGATATCATTCTGTGGCGGACCATTCGCTCTGACCTGACCGATATATATATATATATATATTATCACCGCATCGCGATGCATGTGAAGTTTGTTTCGCGATTGAAATTATCGGAATGCGTACAACTGCGTATAGTATTAGTGTGAACATGTGTCGCCATAAAGCGCCACACACACACACGCACGCACGCGCACACACACACACACACACACACACACACACACACACACACACACACACACACACACCACACACACACACACACACCACACACTCACACACACACACACACACACACACACACATATATACGGCATATGATCGATTTTGTTTCTCCACTAGAAATTTATTTAAAAACCAAAGGTGCCAAGCTAATATTTTGCAGTTTCAATAAATTTTAACAAACCCGTAAATTAATGACCTCTTGTAATAAAGCAATGAATAAATTATTTTGATCTTAATTCGAACGATGTATTAAAAACAAATTTCACAGAATGTCATCATTGAATTATTCTTAAATTCTTAGAAATATCCAAAATTTAAAGTAATAAAGTTTAAAAATATGTACAATAAATCTGATATAAAAAATCTCAAATTGTAGCATTAAAAATTATAAATTTTAATAATTATATATACAAATTTCATTTAGAAAATTGAACAAATCCATTTTTTTATTTTTCAGAAGAAGAAAACATATAATTACGTTTTCTCATATCAAAACATCAATCTTCAAGTTGCAAATAATCGAATTTCTGATTATTTGAATTTAAAAATATTTCACGTCTTAATTGAACAAATTTACAAACCAAAAAAATTGTTTAATTCTTACAAATCTTACACTTTTTTACTTCAATTTTCCCTAATCGAGTTTAAAATTTGAATAATTAAGAAAGTTCGATGGAGGTGTATACCTACGAATAATACGACAAAATATGCATCAAATGTGCATCAATATGCATCAAATAGAACGGTCATGTCTGAGAAATTAATGCAGGGTGTAATTCACTTTTATTTGACATCGGGACAGTTTGAAACACTTTTTCCAATACTGTTTTTACGGAGATCCTCTGCGCAATCCAATTTGCCCGGTTGACAGAATAGCAATTTGGCGTGATATATCTATTTCATAATATTCACGACACGGTTTTTCCGCGGCTGCGATAATTTAGTTTTGCACCGTTGGACTACAAAAAAGCCATCTCCGGCCAGCGAATAAAGCGCACGAGCATGGAATACAACAATGGCTACGTCGCACAATGAAAACTGCCGTTGTTCCCCTTGCTTCCTCCCCAAAACGTTCGACTTACAAGAAACTCTGGACCACAATTGCTTTCTATATTTAAAAATCGTTGCATACTCTTGCTAAATAAACGACGCGTGTACAAATCAGAATTTTACTATCGCCTAGTAAGATTAGAGACACATCGGTTTATCAAGCTCTATGATATTACGATATATATGTGTATATAATAATTTATGTATATAATATTGACAATAATATCAAAATTAAAGAAAGATGAAAGACATGTCTTTTTACGTTCTAAATTAGCAGGTCACTTTTATAATCTATATCGATATAGGTAGAATGCACTTTGCAGGCACTTACAGCTTTATTCGAGGACATCGTGTAGAATTAACTGCATGGAGAAATCTTATTAAAATCTATATAGGAACTCGCCGGCACTTCCGGTATTACCAGAAAATGGTGAGTGTGGATAACCATAGGTGTTTTAATCGAATTACAGTAAGTGGGACGGTACGGTATTACGCAGTCATGTGCGACTTGTCGCGCTAATGGAGACTACGAGCTTAGAGTGACCCTAGAGAATAATGATGGACAAGCACTTCTGCCGATTATTGATAGAATATAAGCTATTTCACTTTCACAATAAGCAAACAAATGCGTCTATAAAAATGTTAAATAACATTAAAAAATTATTTTAAATTGGGAAAAATTATACGTTGTGTTTTTATCATATAACTTTTAGGGTGAAAAAATATTAATTATTAATTATATTTAGAGAAAGAAATTTTTTCCATAATCAATTTTCAGAAAAAATTCAAATTTGTCTTTTTAAGAAATATTTCAAAAATTGTTTCATGTAAGTCTTTCAACATAAACACACGTTTATTATTAAAATAAACTTTTCATGTTCTAACTTTATGAATATTAAGAAAGAAATAATTTTATATGTTTTTCCTTCAAATTCGCTAAGTTAATTTATGAATATTTTTCAGTCACGACATTAAGGCACTCTCTTTAGATTACAAGTAAGTTGTCAAAGAGAACAGCGGAAACCTTTGAACTTCTCTCTTCATGACGTGAGTAGACGCGATTTGATACGAACGGACAGAAGCGAGTAACGAGCGCATTGACAAAATATTTACCCTTGCCCTGGCAGCGACGGAACGAAGAGAGGTGCGCGAAAAAAAGCATTCCGATGCTCCGCTCGTATTTCAACGTAAACCACCAGCACGTTTGATACGCAAATTCGCGTACTTTCAAATGCTCGGCGTATCGATCGGCGTCCTATCGAACTCCTTTGAGGGCGAAAACGGGGGTAAACGTCGGAAACTTTACGAGAATACGTTACTCCTCTTTTCCTCGCGCAAGCTTCCGTCGATAGAACCAGCTTACGCTAAACATTTCCGTTGAGGAATCATTTCGTTCTACCGCTCTTTTTACGATCACAAAGGAGAGAGAGAGAGAGAGAGAGAGAGAGAATGGGAGAGAAAAAGATTGAAATCGCGGTCGATAACAAGAAAGTGCGTCAATGATAATGAATCACAATACGGAAAAATAGCTTATTGCTGCGGAGAGTTTGATGCGCGCAATCGTTTCCAAACTTCAATCACATAATTGTAATCTTATATAATACTTTCGAAAGCATCTTATAATATCAAAAGTGTGTATAAGAAATTTGACCGATTTAATTTCCAAGTGTTTACAATTATCTTATTACTCTCTAAACAATATTTTTTTAAATATGTTTTATAATTTATAAATTTTGTACGAAATTTTCAAGGAATTTCAGTTATTCAATCAGTAACTAAAGTATTATATTATATATTAGAGTTCGCAACCAACTTACCGAAACTATTAAAAATTGGTATCAAAAGTATATGTGTCCAAACATTACGCAAGTATAAGTAATTCGAGAAGACTTCATCTTCGTAATTCTGTTTTAAATATAATAATAATTAGATACAATTTAGATATAAATTCCTTTATCTTTCTCTTTTGTTTAAAGATTTTTTTCATCTTACAATAGCTTTTTCTCTCTTCTTTTCTCAATTCGCTACTTTTCCTTTTACAACTCTAGTAGCAATACAGCATTCGATAAAAAATTGATGAACAATCTCTGCTGAAACTCATCCCATGGGTCGCACAAGCCACATGGTCGTCACGACATCGATTACATTTCCTCGCAAACAGTTCTCGCCGCAATAACGTCGTCTTTCGAAAACTCGCGTTAGCATTTCCGATCGAGTTTCCGCGCCAGATGTCAAAGGAAGGTGGCGTGCCATTCTATCCCTCCCGTTTTCCCTCTCACCCAATCTCAGGGGAAGTCAATTGGAATCGGTCCTGGGGGTGCACGTGGCATCGGGTTAGCATTTCGAAGATAATTAGGCACGCCAGCTAATAACGGGACGCGAGTGAGCGTGGAAAACAATACCAGATGTCGTCGTGTTTATGGAAATTCATGTTAGGTCGGATGGCGCGTTAGGGTCGAGATAACGCTTGCAAATCGCATTACATCGAGCCCTACACCAGTCATCCCACAAACACTCTATATGTATACATACAGTATCTGTTAGGTGTGACCTCACGAGCGCCAGAGCGTTGTAACTAACCTATGGTATGTCACTGGCAATACGCGTACAGATTCTCGATATGCTCAAGAAATTAATGAATATATAGATAGAGAATTTTGTTAATCCCACCTTATCTTATTACTGCATATGTACGCAAACTGTAATTGAAAAATAATATTGCGGTCATGTAATTGAAATATATAATTTAAAATATTACGAATTTATTAATCTATCAATTTATTATATATTAAGTATAAAAATTTCTTGTTTATGCACTTATTTATGTACGTATAAATGGTTCCCTTACTTTCGAAAGTGACACAACTCAAAAAATTAAGCTTTTTAGAAAAAAAAGACAAATCATTTTTTAATTTAAAAAAAAATTATTGACTTAATCAAATAATCTTGACAAAAAAATGTAGAAACTCTTAGAAACATGATCATCCTTTTTGAGTTTTGACGATTTTCATATTCTACAAAATTATAACAAATCCGAAATATATTGTATTAACTTATTTTTAAAAATTTGAATATAACCAACAATTTATATTTATCTTGATTATCTAAAATAACTAAATTCAGAAAAAAAATTTCACCTTCAAACTTTGATCACCAAACTGTTTTAACTCTAAATGTTTTCTGTAAAAGACTCTCCTCTTTTTTATTTACAAAAGTGACACAATTCAAAATGTGTCACTTTAATAGAAAATATTATGATCTCTTTGAAAACTTTAAGAAACGACAAATTCTATTTGACGAATTATAGAGTTAAATTTAGTTTATTTTTGATGAAATTAGTAGAATAATCTTTATTCATTCACGGTAATAGCTCGACAATCATATTCATTGTGTTGTATTACTTTTGAAGAGGACAAAATCTAACGATGAATAAATTTACATATTATATGGAAGAGATCTAATAATTGATAATGTCTTATAAATCTTGCAATTTATTGATTTACATACGAATAAATCAATTAATATAGATTGATTTGAAAGCATATTAATATAAATGCATATACAGATTGATAGTTGTATAATTCAACTGTGTGTGAAGCTATACTATAAATTCAAATATTTATACGTCTAACAATATAAATAATAATCCTAGGATTAGAAACTGCAATATTAAAGATAATATAAAATAAAAGTGTGAATTAATATAAATACATCTCTTTCTTTAATAATCAAATTATTCTGAAAAAATATAAATATTTTTTTCAAGTATCATAAATGTAATTAGTAAAATATTTTCTTCAAACAATTTTTTTTTCTTTTTTCTTTTCCTTTTTGTTTTAATTTCCTGGCTAAATGCTAGAAATCTATAGGCAGAATTTTAAAAAATAAGGTCATTTTGAAGGGAATTTAGTAAGCTTTAAAATAATGTTATGTAAAATTTAATTCAAATTTCATTTTTTTTTATAAATTAAAGAAATGTAAAAAGTGAGCAAATCGCAGTAAAAAAATTGTGCTCCTAATATGAGATGCCCCGAGAAATCGATAGTAAAACGCAAAGTAGGTATATCAATTATTACAATTAAAAAACATTATTTAATGTTTTTAAAATACAAATAAACACAGCCAGTGCTACAAAATGAGTATGCGATGCGTTGTACCTAGTTGACTCGTCTTTAGACAGTTGGAACCAAACATCGCAGAAACATCGATATTCCGATTATCCTTTTTATTATTGTACAATAACATTTGTATTTTAGCAACGACTATAACATAGAAGCAAAGGTTACTTCATATTAGAAATACCCTGTATCTCATATTACAATTTCCACGCCTTATAGTTTTACGATCATCAAATCTAACTTCTGTAATTAAATAATTCAACGTATCACGTATTTTTCTATTATAACGATCTTATTCTATCACCACACGAAGAATTTATAGCCAAATATTTACTTATTAAATAATAAACAAGATTTAAATGCTCATCTCAAAGAAACTTGAAGACATCTATCAAATTCTAAAATCTTTTTTTGCAACTACAGGCATGATTCAATAATAATGAATTTTCCATTAAACAGTTTTCAATTCAAGAACAATAAATTCATGGTGGAACCAATAGATAGCATTTCTTAGTTTAGCAGAAACGCCGCTACCTCATATTAGGCGCCATAATAGCTCTCATAGGAGCTTTCCTCTATATATATAATATTTAGTTCTATTAATGTTCGTACAAAACTAAATAGCAACGAAAAGCTAAACAGAGCACAAACGATCTCAAAGAACAGACTGCTCATCTTGCTAAAATGCAAGCTAGCATGAAATACACTCACGCAAAGTCCAATGATCTCTCTCTTTCTCTCCACGAGACATCTCCTTGAATAATAATCGTAGGTGACGACTGGTGTAACAATCCTACATGTACACGGACAATCTCAACGCGCGGGGCTTTATGGACCTGACGACTAACCATGATCGCGCGCAACCGGGAAGGTTTACTATGTAAACAAGACTCCGACGCTGACATGGTGCGTCATTAGTGGTCGCGTACAAACGCGATCCTCTCACTAGACTCCTTTCAATCTTATTCTCGAGAAGGAATCTGTTCCGTGGCGCAAACAAACACTTATTTTTATATCTGCAAGAAGCACGCAGAACAAGGAGTGCGAAGATACTTGTTTCATCAAGAATATCAAACAGACAAAAATATTTTATCTAAACAAACTTATGAATAGTAATACTAACAATTATTCAAAAATATTTATTGTAATAATCAAATAAATAGATATACTTAAACTTACAATATCAATATGCAGTATTTGAAATCTCTAATATTGAGCATCGATACATTTCAGATGTCCTCGTCAACGCAATTGAAAAGTAAAAATAAAATTTGGTGATCGAAATTTGTAAAAATGTATCAGAAAGGCATTAATATTTCAAAATTTACAATTTCTTTTTAACTCCAAATGTATCTGGTTTCGTATCTCTTTTTTTTTTTTAGCAATTCTCTGCAAATAATTCTCATTCTCATAAGTATCAGGAATTCTTCAACGTATGTAATATCAGTTCGAGTGAACAAATAGATTGGGAAGAGCGTGAGAAAGAGGAAGTTCGAATGGGGGAGGGTCACAGGGTTTATATTGGAATAATTTATCGTTCGAGAGCCTTTATCAGGGACGGTCGAATTGACGTGAAAAGCAGCAACGATTTGCGGCGGTGGTTCGCCAAAGCGACCGCCTCTCCTCGCCTGCGAAATTTCGGCACGAGGGTGGTTACTACCGGGTGTCCATTCCCTCCTCCCATCGACGTGTACCGACGTTTCGACGAATTTTCGAATTTTCCAACGAAATTCGGGCAAATTTGGCCGAACGAGCACAACGTCGGTCGGCCAAAATTTATGCGTGGTATAAATAGTTTACGGTGCACTCTCTCTCTCTCTCTCTCTTCCCCCCTTCTGTCCCTCTCTCTCTTTTCAATGCGGTTTCAGGGCGCATTTAGGTACGTCGACCGGGGGTCGAGGTTTGAGGGGTGATTGGGCGTCGGTGGTGGCGCGTGCGTTTGTGTGCTGGACCCGAGTGGTGAGAGTTAGGTGGATCCAATCGTCAGTTAATTGCTTAGCCGCGCGGCCCGCAATATTGTCGGGATTGGATTATAAAGTTTTCCATTCAGAATTAATTGCACCGCGACACCTGCGCGCTGCGGGAAGAGTCGCCGTAACCTCGAGGGGGCGGGCCTGCCCACTACCCGCAATCTTCTCGGATAAGCTAGGAGTTTCCTTGTTCTTATAGTATGGTATTGAAACACTCTTCGCTGTTAAGACGTGGGAAAAACGTAACATTTGCGTTAAATTAAATCACCAGGTTTCAAGTAATCGTAACATTGGTTTTCATATAGTTTAACATTGAATTCTCTCTCCTCTCTTGTCTCACAAGTTTGCGGACAACTTGCATTCGCATTCTCTCAAATTCTTCTTTACCTAAACTCGTTACTTACAAATTTTAAACTTGATATTGAAAATCGCACGAAAAAAATTTGATAAACCACGTAATAGATGAACATCAATTATCAAAATGAAAAGTTGTCACGCCAATGATGGCGGTAATTGTTTTATAATAGGTGGTATTATGGCACTCAGTTACGTTTTACACAATAACTTTGTATAATCAATATTTAAATTTAAAAATATTTAAATTTAAACCTTGACATTCAACAACGTTAAAATGTTGTTTAATCGATTCTCAAAGTTACGAAATATTTATTATCTAGGATTCTGTTAATAAAAATGTGGCGACATTGCATAATGACTCGAAGAAAACAAATGGGTGGTAATGTGGCCTTCCATAAAAATAGCCTTAAAATATTAATTTTGTTTAGAAAACAATATTTGGTTACAAAATTAATAAAAAAGTAAAACAATTTTAAATGTATGCAAATGAATGTATACGTTCACAGAATTTCTGCATATAAGCTCAGTACTACAAATCTCAGTACTAAAAATATAGTACACGTAATATAAACTGTAGATTAACAATAGAGTTACAATCGATTATCAAATAATTATTTTGATATGAAAATCAAAAAAGAGGTTATGAGTAATACTAGAGGGCCACATTAGCAAAATGCTATGCTATTATTATATTTAATTATTGCACAACTCGAAATATATACAGTCAAATAAAATGTTATAGTAAACAGCACACTCAAAAATATATATATTCAGATGATACGCTCAAGTTTAAAAAAAATGAAGAAGTAATAAATGTAATTAAATGCTAAAATATATCTGAAAAACATTTCGAAATACCTGAGAGTAAAAATGCGTTGTAATAAGTGCTGGCTATTGAATATTGATATATTAGC
>Ga0157363_1003688_pt1 | contig 13892 bp, 7 predicted proteins | sample AttsexASBM1_FD_111477 | JGI IMG/M metagenome (GOLD analysis project Ga0157363, IMG submission 111477) | Fungus gardens microbial communities from leaf cutter ant in Ribeirão Preto, State of São Paulo, Brazil - Atta sexdens ASBM1 | ecosystem: Host-associated > Fungi > Mycelium > Unclassified ...
AAATGTAATGACCAATATCTCGACTATTGATTGAGGATACGCATTTTGAAAAACTATGGAGATTTAAATGGATAATATGCATCAATATAATTTCTTTTGGAGGAAACGATTGGCATGATAATCAAGATATCTACAAGGTATAAGGATTTCGAAAGATAAGAATCGATTGAGGGATCGTACATATTTATCATATATTGTGCAAAATGTGTACAATATTCTATTCGTGTATAATAATAATAATAATCAAAAAGATTAATTTTATCACGAGTTATCATCTACCCTGTTTATCGTTGCACTATGTCGGTTTAAAGTAGGCGAATTAATACTATCAAGTACGTAACATTCGGATTAAAAAGATTTCTACATATGAAAAACATACAACATTGTCAATTTTATGGCTTTTATAGATAAAATAAAATAAGTTATAAAAAAAAGTTATAAAAATGGAATTATTTCAAAAAATTCTAACGAGCATGCTTATTTTCGAACACGTTTATCACTATAAACTAAAATCTATAAAATCAATTAAAAGGATTTTTTAGCTTAGAAGATTTTGCTACAAGAAATCTCTCCAGAGCTAATTTCGAAGAGAATTTGTGGAGAATTTTTAATTGGTGGAGAATTTTGGGAGAAAATAAATACATATATACTAATAACAATATTCTTCAGCAAAATAGAAAAATTATTTGACAAGTACGTGAGACAAATATTTGAATTCCGACGTAGATATGTACAATGAAAAATAAAATATAGATATAACTGCTGGAATCAGACAAAATATAATTTTTTATGGAATAAATTTTCTTTTAGGACCTGCAATATAAGGTATAGGTCCTTACTCCGTTCGAGCCCCCTTCATACATAATTTACATCTCGATACGCGTGATAGAGCCTATACCAAGTGGAAACATCGTCGACGAAACCCTTATTACACAGCGACGGTGGGCAGAAGGATGATTATCGTTATTTATGAAGAAGGTTTCTGGGGGCGTTGAGGGGCGCGAATACTAAATATAGCCGTAGAGAGCAGAAACTACAGGTGGCATGTTATCATTCGAGCGCGCATTTATTTTACTGTGCACGACACAACCATTCCATTTGCGATAATACGATTACGTGAACGATTCGTGGAAAATACGTAAATTTAATCTCTTGTGTCAGCAATATTTAAAGAACTTAAATCATTTACATAGTATACGTTCTATTGGAAATTATTTCTAATTATTCAAATCATACGAATACTATTTCTAAATCAACTAATATTTGTGTATTAAAATACAGCAGAAAATATATACATATATCCAAAGCCAATATCATTATGATATTGTCATCATATAATAATAGTGGTAGTGTCGATTATTCTAAATAATAATTCAAAAAATATTCTCGACAAAAATACTTGCGGATAATCGATCAAAAATAATGAAATTGCTCGAACATTGTAACGATAAGTATGAGATATCTCTATCGATACCTGCAATTGAAAATATAATCGACAATCATTAAATTTAACATTAAATGTAGATCAAGCGTTAGAAACTTGCATAAATATTATATCTAATATATGTTATTATATATGAATATTATTATATATGATCTTAAATATCTTACTGCTGCGCCGATTAGATTTGCGGAATTTTGTTTTCGCATATTTCCAAAGCGAAAAATCTTTTTAAAGAATTTGTTGGAAATCGATAGCATTGGGTGCCTTCCAATAAGCGACTCAGTACAACACAGTGATCATCTCATCCTTGTATAACATTGGCGAACAAGGATATAATGATGATGATGTGTCATACCATGTTATGTGTGTCTCTTATTGGAAAACATTTTAACTTGAAGCGATAGCAATTCGTTAATTTCAGTCATTTCATGTGACTGTTGTGCATTCGAATTAACCGCTGACTTTTGCCAAACACGCCTGCCATCGTGATTTGGCAATAACTGAGAGTCAAAAATACAATATATAATTATATTTCATCATAGTATACGAATGTGGTTCGCTAGTTGCATACGTAAAGATATATGCGCAGCACGATATATCTAATCAACTTTATAGTCGATTTCCCAAATCGATTAAGATATTTATAGTAAAAAGAACATCTACGATTTCGTGAGCGGTTTCAAAATTTACATTTAAAATTTATTTAAGTTATGGATATTGAAAAGTAGATAAGAATTTATAATATATCTCTCTGATTTCGCTTAAAAACGCCCCTATAGGCGTTTTCATTCAAACTCGACATTCAACTCGACAATCTTATCGTCGACGATATATAAGGCTATATATATTTTAAATAGTGATATAGTAATTAAATTATATAACTATAAATTATATACTGCACAATAGAAAAATTATGTTTGTTATATAAGTATTTTTTGAACATTACAAAATATTACATTACAAATTTATTCATTTCTTAGTATGACTTATACAAAGTACACGATTTCTTTTTTGAATATTTATTTAACTGAGACATTATAATTATCTTATTGAAGTAGATCGACAAAATCACGAATCGAGATAATAACAATAAATTTAAAACATAAAATTTCTACAATATATTTTCATTAATTATTTCTTATTAATCTATTAAAATGTATTTATTTAATGCAATTAGAGAATTTTATCTCATAATCATAATTGTTTTTATTTATTTTCTGATTTTTAAGAAATATATGATTATATATATATCTTTTTAAAAATTTAAATTTAATTTGAAAGTTTTATTTGTGGTTAATATAATTCGTTCTTATTTATATTGATTTAAAAAAATTGACTTACCTAATATATATTTAAAAAAATATTAACAAAGTTTAAACTAACTTTTACTCTCTCTAGTTCAATTCGACAAATCTTGTAAAGAAATTTGATTATAAAATATTTGATCATAATTAAAATTTTATATTTTATGTATGCATATATACATATATATGTACATTTCATATATTATATAAATTATTTCTCGATTAATATATTGTTAACTTGTTAGTACTTCTTAATATTAACAATATTCATAAAAACAGGAAATAATTTGCCTCATATTAACTTTTCGTATTGATGTTTCTCCGATCATAAGTATCGTAAGTATCATTCGACAGAAAAATTAACAATAAATATTGATCTACTGTCATTCCTATTAAAAGTAAAATGGTGAAAAATATAAAAAATATTTAAAACTGAAAACATCGACGAATACAAAAAGTGAGAGTTTTGTCATTCATCGTGAATGTGATGAGTACGAGCATCTGTCAGATTTCTGTTGACAGTAGCAGTAATTTCGGAGTCATAATAGTGAATGCGACGCATGCCATACGACTGTGACTCAACTACGAAGAATAACGCAACCTGTCCATTCACTCATAGGTCATCAACTTGTAAATATGGGCATCCCAATTGATCAAAGCAGGGGGTGGATCACAAAAAGGGCGTGCAAACGTTTCTCATCGGAGAAACGTTACTTGGCGTCCACCATCACGTCGAAGAACGCTGAATGAATCACACTGCGAGTCAAACAATGTCGGAGTAATCATAAGAAAATATGTTGTGTTGTTACCTGGGTATGCAATTCGGAGGAGTACGATCTACTTCCCAGGTGGCAAACAACTTCATAGGAACAGGCCGGGTAGCCGGGGCTGTCACCTTCGTCCGTTCCGCCATTTTTGGCCCTGACGGCTGCTGGCGGTGGCGGCCCACAAGACACACACCACACAACGTCTACGTTTCACCGCCCAAGTCTCGCGCAGTCTCGCGGCTCGCGGACGACTATCAATGACCGTGAAGAGCGCGCGGCGCGGTGCGGCTCGACATCACACCACTTGACATGAGTGACAACTTGACGAGACGCGAGACAAGAGTTGAGTTGACAGAAACCTCGATCGTAGCGCCACACCTTGTCCGTGTGCGATAACCGGAATGACAATTGCCAGAATGACTAATCATTAAGAAACGTACTGCGACATCTCGTAAATTCGATATGAGATAATGATTTTTGACTAATGCTGCGTACGGGGAGCGCGCTATCAGCGCTGTCTATCATCACCGATACTATTAAAGAGATACTATTAAAGATCAACCTTGATAAATTTTCGGCGGTATAAAAAGGGTCTGGAGGATTCGGAGGTAATTGAAGAACTCTGACATCGATAAATATCGATAATTGATATAAATTTATTATTAACATAAATATTTTTAAAATAATCAGGATTATGCGCATTACTTTATCGTTACTTTTTTGAAAAGAGTAACTCATTACTAATTTTAAAAAGTAACGCGTTACCGTTACTTGAAAAATAACGATTCGTTATTTTTTCGTTATTTCTTGTTATAATGCTAAAGTAAGTTATTAAATTTTAAAATTACGTTAGCTGATAATTAAGTTAATACTAAATGTGAAATAAATATTCAAATTTGAAATTCTCTTAACTAGTTTGTATATAAAGCAAGCTTTTCTCTATATTAAACTTACCTATAGTTTTACTAATTCTTTATTTTATTTAAATAATATCATTATTTTAATGTACTCATTTTTATAAGAATTTAGATTAAGCACAGATAATAGAGTATATATTGTTTTTAAACGTTAATGTTCCCTGGTGAATATAAATCGATGAAATCTTTATCAATAGACCCATTTCAGTATAATTCATAATGAAATGAGTCAATTGATAGAGATTTCAGCGATTTTTAGCGAATTTCAACAATTTATTTCCACTAAAATTATTATTATGTGTACTTCAATATTTATTGTCCGTACCAAAAATTTACAATATATATATGTAATATGAATTATATATTTTTAATATTGGCAGTGTCTGTTAGAACACAGTATAAGATATTAAGTATAAAATACTTTTTAAGAAATTAAGAATAAATTATAAAATAATAAAATAATAAGGAATTGAAGTAACGATAAAAGTAATGGCTAAATACGTTACCGTTACTATAAAAATGTAATAACATTACCGTTATCATTACAGATAGAAAAAAATAATGAAAATGGTAACGGCGTTACAAGTAACGCGTTACTTCCCAACCCTGAAAATAATAATACAATGTCACGACGAGTTTTGAAGAAATTGCTTAAGACTCATCATTTTGTCTGTAAAACAGAATCTGGCAATTCTCGTTCTACATAATTTGCATTTTGCAAATTATGTACTTGTACAAGAGAAAAGAAAGCGTTAATTGATAATTATATTTATGATCGTTGAATTTTAATGTTAAATTTATGTAAATTTTTCTGCGTTTTTATTGATATTTGTAAATTTACTGAAGATGGCCAGATTGTGGCCGAAACGTTTAAATCATTTGATTACATATTAAATATCACAAAAACTTGTGGTTGCATACTTTTCTTTTTGTTAATTTTATGAATTTTTATTTTTAAAAAATCATTGTTATAATTATATATATAAATATTTATGGTTTATGCATTATTAAATTCATGATTTTTTATTATATAAATGTTCCATAAATAAATAAATGTGCATACTTGTAGCTATAATATCCTATATATTCCAGAAAAATTATAATTTTTTCTCTGCAATTATCATCTCTGTTGATAATCAAACTTTGACGATAACACTGAAATCACAATTTTAAAGAAAAATCGAGTATTATTGAGTTCTAAATGGATAACATTTATTAAACTAATAAATTATAAAATTAATACAATATTATCAGTTTTTAACTCTTAATTACTTCAATATTTTCAAGGACGCGAACTGTAAGGATATCGGTTTAATAGTATCTCGTCAATGCTATCATCTATCTTTGTTTTACATCTAATAAACAATTTCCATTTGACGACACAAGTGTCATTCTATCCTTCTTGACATTCAGAGAGTGACAAAGATAAAACGATACTTGTGTCATCAAATGGAAAGCATCTAATGAAGAATGACACAAATTATAGTGGCTGTGTACCAAAATTTATTGCCAGCGCTATAAATCTACAGTTTACGTTACGTATATTACATTTTCCAAACTGACAGTGAATTTTGGAACATAGCCAGTGTCTCCTCGAATGCACAATGCACTCATAGTCAAAACACACAAAATGACCGGAATTATAGCAAAATACGTTTTACTAATTTTCGAAGTCTCGATATCTGTTGGAAAAATTTATTTCGAAGGAACCAAGGTCCGTTAACATCTTATCTATCACAGAAGAAAAAAAAGTCGGGTAGTAAAGATCCATCAAATATAATAGACGAATTGTGATTGGATTTTATTACAAAAAAATGTACAGATATTAGTAGCCAAATAATAAATATTCACATTTCCTTCTCCTTGTTTTTATAAACGTTTTACATTTACTATTTATTTAAATTAGATGATATGACAACCACCACATTAAAACAGGTTGTATACCAGCCAAAGACAATATGAAGTAAAGCCGCCTTTTATTACCGGAAGCTGTGTATGAACTATGACCTTGTGGAATGACTCGTAATTTTAAGGATCGCATCAGAAAGACAGCTAGAGAAGCACTGAAGTACAAGAGCATTATATAATAACCAAATTTCCGAAATAGCAACGATATCAATAGTGCCGCATTAATACCGACATATTTATAACCGCAATATGCCAATAGGTCTAGCGTTGCTAGACTCGTTTGGAGATTCATCACATACAAACTCACAGTATGAACAAGTAATTCGATTAAACCCCAAGCAAGAGCGGAGCTAGCTAGAATACCTAATTGTTCGTGAGTAAAACGTTCCTGCATGCCTAAAACTAATCCCGCCATAGCAACGTACGTGAAAAACGCCATTGTAGGAATGTACATATCTGGCGCGTTAGTTTCATATCGTGGTTGCAATGGTACATCTTGTTCGTATTTTACAGACCAGTCCTATAAAAAGGAATTATTGAATTCTCATAGTTACAATAGATCAGTGATCGAGAAATACTCTTTTGATTTTTATAAACATTTATTTCTGCATATAACAAAAATATCTGTAATGAAGTTATTTAATCTAGTACAATATATATTCATCAATCTGTTTCTCTTCATTTAATATCCTTTGTGAAACTTACCTTATGAGTAAATGGGAAGAACAGCAGCATTAATTTTGCAAAAACATAATCGGTGTTTACAGCAAAGTAATATTTCATTGCTGAAACTGGCACATACTTTTCAAGATGCTGTTTTCCAGTACCAACTAATGCATTTCCATATTGTACTGCCATGTCTGCAACAACTGGTTGTGCTAAAAATTGTGTTGCAAATTGCGGGCTTGCAAACTCTCCTCCTTGATTATCGCTGGATGGATAATTTGACATTTGTGGATTGAATCCATATGGAGGTGGTCCTTGTCCAGGAACACCAAAGCTATATTCTGGCATCGTACCATTATTCATGGATACCTAAAACAATAGATTACTCAAAAATATGATATAATATCAATCTATAAGATATAAAAATATAAGCAACAAATTTTATTAATATGTGTAAACTTGGACTAGCAGAGAAGCAATTCTGTTCAAAGTTAGTCTATTTTATAAATGCTATAAATAACAATCATAATCTAATTTATAAAAATATATTAATTTTATAAAATTTATTAATATTTTTATAAAATTTACCTGTTCATTATATATATATGGATTCTGTGCCATTGAAGGAGTTGGTGCAGATAGACCAGCTGATGGATCCAACAATCTCTTCGGCTTTCCTGCCAATAAACAACTTATATAAAACAAAAATAATAAAATTTGCTTAATTGTATACTATGTGATATAATAAAATTGATGTTCTTATTATTATATTAGACTGAACAATAATATTAAAATTAATAATCTTATTCATATACTCGCTCTTGCGCGCTCTCTCTCTCTTTCTCTCTCTCTCTAAAACATGTACTATAATAAATATTCTTTTGTTCTTTGTAGCTAAATTTTTAATATTTTTCTCTTTTTCCCTCTCTCTCTCTCTCTCTCTCTCTCTCTCTCTAATTTTTAATTATAGATATGCTTATTTCTTTTCAAACATAAAAAACAGCATACTTCTGCTACTGTAACATATCGTGCAATATCTAGAAATAGCTATCATGACTAATATTACTCCTAAGAATGATTCATGCAATTAATCTATTCTACACATTATTTTTATAAGCAACATAGGAATAAATATTATGACTATCATGGATTTGTCGATATTATAAATATCGACAAATGTAAATATGCAAAGATAAATAGAATAAATTTACATCTGTCATTCGTAGGTTATGCTTACCTCGACGTGCATTCGAGTGATTATAATTCATGTTTCTACGATGTCGCGTTCTTCAGTTATTTAGCACGATAAGCTAAAACTTTGCTTGGATGAATTTGAATTACTTGTAAATAATCAAATCAAAAACAACTTGTGCTATATATCGCCATATTCTGTCGAGTTCAGCTGTGTTTCGCCATGTTCGCATCCTACCCATGATGGAAGGGATAAGGTCTGTTCGCGTTGCTTGCACTTTTTACAAGCATCTTCACCTTCTTCTCTTTGACGTGAATATATATTTATCTCATTTTAAGTGCAAAAATTTTTGGAGATTTCAAGCGACGTGAACAGATCTATAATGTGTCCAGTTGGATATGAAGCTCATTCCTTATATCAAAGCGCATTCCTTTGATCTAAACCGAAATGGAAATGCCGGCAGCTTTCCTATTAGCAGACAGAAATCTGAGCGCGGCCATGCCCGGGATTTAGCTATTACTTTATTTTGAAACGCTCTATGTCTACAACATGTGGACATTGAACTAAGTAGCCAATGTCTATGATCCGATCGGTAATGTCTACGATTTTTTGATTGTGTTCTTCGCTATCCACAAATTTCGGTCCGTTAAATAGACAAAGACGAACAATCAATCGACGTTTGTAATAAATCTTGTTACAAGATAACTTAGGGGATCTGCATAATAAAAAAACAGGGAACAGAGAACAGAGAATAAGAATTTCAACCTATCAGAAATCATACATTGTAGAATATTCAGTTTCTTTAGATTGAAATTTTTGTTTTCTGTTCCCTATTTCTTTTATTGTGCGGAACCTCTAAGAATTTTAACCTATCCGAAATGTATGTATTTCACAATACATGATTTTTGATAGATTGAAATTCTTATTCTCTGTTCTTATTCTTTGTTCTCTATTCCTTTTATTGTGCGGAGCCCCTCATAATTTTGTCTAACGGACCGACATTCGTAGACTTAGCGAAGAATAGAAAAATCGTAGACATTACCGACCTGATCATAGATATTAGCTACATAGTTCAATGTCTACATTTTATGGACATAGGGGCGCTTCAAAATAAAATAACAGCTAAATCCCAGCCATGGCCAGGCTTCTCTCTGCTATTAGTTATTTCGACCACCATTTGTGATCTAGTCCAATAAACATTTAGTATGTTTGTAATCACCAATCAGTGTTTAGATTAGGGTCAATCGGAGTAATTGTGACGAATAAATGCAAAGTTATAATACAACAACGTGCCATTTTCTTAATTTTTATTATTTCTATTTAATTCTTGTACGAATAATTATTTTAAAGATTCTATTATTAATAGGAAAATATTTGTAATCGAAATTTTTTGTTTACGTATAAAAATAAATTTTCTAATTTCCTTTAAAAGTCATATATTATCCCACATCGCGAGTAATATAATTTAAGTGACGGTTTAAGGGTTGATAGTGACAATGATGATTATTGAGATATAAATCAAATCTATTTGTAAGGAATGAATAAAAAACTTTTAATAATAATTACAAAATACAAATGAATATTCATTTTTATTAAAATATATTTGAACAAAAATAAACATGTCTTTTTATATTTAATATGCCTTTTCGTTCTTTATATAGGATGTATTGAAAAATAACGATAAATCTTTCGCATAGGGACAGAACGGACTAAATTGACAAAGAAAAGGATCTAATCTCAGTCAGAAATGATAATGAAATCGACATTGAATCAACATCGATTCCATTATCATTTCTGACTGGGACTGTCCTCCTCCGATTTTAATAAACTTTTAGTATGTTAGGCTTAGATCAAATCATATATCCTATTTATTTATTTCTGTTATTTTCCAAATAAAAATAAGCGTATTTTTTTATAAGCACTTTTAGACAGTGAAATACTCTTTAGAAAAAAATCGGTTTTTCTTTTTCGAAGCGAATATCACCGGAACTGTAAGACATAGAAAAAATGTTCAGAATGAAAATTGAATGGCTTCAAAAGTACTTTAGGACTATAATAAAAAAATTTTTTTAATTTATTTATAATAAAAATTATTTATTTATAAAGAAAAAAAATTTTTATTATAGTTGGTTTATAAAAAGGGCGTGGTTTGCCCAAACTGAGGCACATTGGGATTGGATTGGCACATCATGCCAATTCCTTACACCACGAAGTATACCATGTTAATCCCTTCCACCAGCTGGCTTAGATCAAATCATATATCCTATTTATTTATTTCTGTTGTATATACATACATGATTGTTGATAAAAAATATTTTAAACTTAATATTTCCAATTTATTTTAAACTATAATTTGATATTGGATTCATTTTTTAAATTAATTTATTATTTTTTTTATATTTTATGTTTAATTTTTTACATACGTCAAATATTTTCAGTTATCAAATTAATGCAGTTAACACAAATTTATTTTTCTAAAGCTATTATCGTACATACATAATATTATCGTTCTTAATAAGAAATGGCGATTGAGAATGTCTAAGGAATCTACTATTTCAACTGTTTACTAACTTAAATAAACACAAATATTCATAATATTTACTGTTTTACATTTGTTTCACTTAAAACATAATTCATTTTAATCAATTTTCATTTTAATCAATTTTCATTTTAATCAAAAACCTATTACATTAACTTTCATACTAATATTAATTTTAATATTAATTAGAAATTATGTTAAATAAATGTCAAAATAAATAAAATGCTTCATTTTTTTAAAATATTTCATGATTTATAATATAAATTAAATAAAATGTTGAATATATATATATAATCTGCATCTCTTAATCAATTAATAAAAATTTGTTTAAATTATACACGACAGCACATTTAATAATAAAATTAATTTATTTAAAAAGTAATACTTGGTAATAATAAAAATTAATATTATGAAATAGAACAATATAGTTGTATTGATAAAGAATACGAGAAAAGAAAAATTAGAATAATCAATTAGAATAATCAGTCTTTAATAGAACTCATCTTATTTCACTTATACTATACAAGATGTTGGGAAATTTAATCGACGCTCGTGGATAAGCGGATTAAACTGAGTCGAAAAGTCCTCTACTAATTTGCAATTTTTCTCAAAAGTTAACAAGATATTATTTCAAATATCGCTAAATATTTTCAATAATTTTTTATTTAAATACTATCAACTTTACAGAAAAATAGCGAGAGACAAAAATTATTTATTTTCTTCTCATAGAGCTCTGAGCTTCTTTTCAGAATTTTTTCAGAATTTTTTAATATATTTTATTTTCTCATGTTGTTAAAAAATAATTGCCAATAAGGAAATACAGTACTAAAAAGTTGGTAAAAAATTTTGAAAAATTCTATGAGAAGAAAATAAACAATTTTTGTCTCTTGCAGTTTTTTTGTAAAATTGATAGTATTTGAGAAAAAAATTATTGAAGATCAATATTCGGCAATTTTTAGTAATTAATTATATCTTAACTATTGCGAAAATTGCAAAATGGTAGAGAACTTTTCGATTCAGTTTAGTCCGCTCTACTTACCCGACGTTCCCAAACGATCGTTGTTGGTTGAATTTCCGAACATCCTGTATATGTGATATTCTATATGCTATTTTTTAGCATATATAACACAAATACATGAATAATCTATAAATTATCAGAGAGATACTATGTTTTACACGACCCGATGTTGGCGTTGTGTCCGCATCTTCGAAGATAAACATCGAGATCAATAGATGCTGCGTGTGGCGAGTGCGGCGGATAATGATGAAATTGTTCGAAGCAATCAGTTTAAAGACCGGAAGCGGAATCCAGTAAATTGTTGTCTACTATTGGACTTATTGCCACCGTCACTGAGTTGTCGTAATAACCGCTCGATAATAGTCGTACCACTGTTACATCGTACGCTACGAGCTCCTTTATATCTAAAATATCAAAATTAGCTTTTATAATTATAGATAAAAATTTCACTTGTACATAGTATTCATAAGCATGGTGTTAAATACAAAGTACAAAAAGGACTATATAAATGTATAAAAATAACATTATTTTAGTCCAGCACTTTCAATCATTACTCGCTGATTCTATGTATGAAAGATTCATTACCGGGTTTGGAATCAATGCCGCAAATTGAATCAATTACGTCGAGTTTTATCGTATCGAAACCGCGGCTGCCTCCGATCTGCACTTGATCTCGCGGACTCCTTGTATCGCACTGAAAATTAATCGATCGCAAATACAAATAAATATAATGTATATCGGGAAAAATATAGCTACTGTAAAAAAAAGCAAGTAAAACTTTTTATATGTACAAACGAGTTTTAATTTTCATGGAAACAATTCGTCTTTTATATATTATATAATACATTCACCGATAAAAAAACGAGCCACTAAATTTTAGTACAAATTTTTAATATTTTCAAATAATATAGCAATAATTCAATGAAAAATCATCGTATCGAGATGAATCATAGCTCAATTTAAAGCTTGAACATTCCCCTCGATGATCATGGAAATCAAATTTGAGTTATATAAAATATAATATAAAATGGCGAACGTTGAAAGTGGATATCGAAAACTAGTTAAAAAAAATTTTTTCTTTAAACTGTTGCATTGTACAAGGAAATCGGCTGCATGACACAAAGGTATATGAGTCTTTAAGCTCGTTAATTTTCAAACAAATCCATATTTTAAACATTTTTCTACGACTTTTTTTAACAAAATTATACCGTTTTAAAGAAAGTCTTACAGAATGGACAACTTTTTCTTGTAAACTCAGTATAATTTAAAAATAAATTATTATAAAACTTTATCACTTTAATTTCCTTTCTGATAAAGTTTTCTGCACAGCGCAATAGAAGGTTTAAAGAAAAAATTTTTTTTAATTATTTTTTTATGTCCGCCTTCAACATCTGCCATTTTATATTACATTTTATATATCATCAAGAGGAATTCAAGCTTTAATTTGCGCTGTGATTCATTTCGACAATTTTTTCATTGAATTATGGCTATTTGAAAATATAAAAAATTTATGCTAAAATTTAGTAGCCCGATTTTTCGCCGATGAGTGTATATTTCCAGTAAAAAAAATTCTTTTGTAAACACAAATTTTTTAAATAAAAATTAGTCATTCTAAATAGAAAGCAGATAAGAATTGCTAATTTCAGCACAATTAAAGGACAATTATCATTAAATTTAATTTTTAAACTTGATATAATATAAATAAATGAAAAAGTGTTATGTCAGCAACAAAAATTTGTTTTGATGTGTCGGAGATGAAACATTGAAGACGAATAAGGTAATAACTACGAATCGCATCTGGAGAAAAAGACTTTACATTTTACAACATACTTTGTGCAAAGTGCCAGTTTCGGTTGTATGAACGACGCCATGGGAACTACCGCCGATTCCGAGAGCAATTATTTGTACGACACCAGGGTACACTGCCACGAGAGTACAATTAATCCGTCTGCCATAATTACGAAGAGTGAATGGATCCGTTGTGCTTACTGACAAGATGTTGCAAGCTGAAAAGAAAAGAATACGAGAGTCTAAAACACGTTAACTATATATTGGATTGTCCGGAAAGTATATATTGAAGGAAAATTGAAACGCAGAAAATTTAAATTTAGTATACATTTATTAAGTTATATAGGTT
>Ga0157363_1003689_pt1 | contig 13891 bp, 8 predicted proteins | sample AttsexASBM1_FD_111477 | JGI IMG/M metagenome (GOLD analysis project Ga0157363, IMG submission 111477) | Fungus gardens microbial communities from leaf cutter ant in Ribeirão Preto, State of São Paulo, Brazil - Atta sexdens ASBM1 | ecosystem: Host-associated > Fungi > Mycelium > Unclassified ...
ATTATATATATATATATATATATATATATATATATATATATATATATATATGTATTATATATAAATTAATGAATATAAAAAATGAATATAAATAATATTAGAAATTAAATGCCTATAACGGTCGAAACTGGATTTTTAATGCTTAACCCTTTAAGGACGAGGGATTGCTGAAAAAGTACCAGGTGTATAAGCTTAAATCCGCTGTTTTTTAGTCAAAAAAACACATTTTTTTTCTTAGGAAGCAAAAACAAATTTATTCAAAGTACTTGTCCTCGCTAACTATACATTTTTCCCATCTTTCGGGCAATTTGTGTATACCACGCCAAAAAAATTCCTCATCTTTCGAGGCAAACCATTCATCAAGCCATTTTCGGACGTCTTCGTAAGAATCGAAGTGCCGCTCAGCGAGCGCGTGGCCATTGACGAAAACATAGTCAGAAGGTGCCAAGTCTGGTGAGTAAGTGGGATGAGGTAGCACTTCCCAATTGAGTGTCTCCAAGTAGTTTTGGGCCATTGTTGACGTGTGCGATGGTGCAATGTCATGGAGGAAAATCAGCTTGTTACGTCTTTTCCGATAATGCGGCCTTTTTTCACGCAGAACACGGTGCAATTTGATCAGTTGTTGGTGGTAGCGGTGAGCATTAACAGTTTCACCAAGTTTTAACAGCTCGTAGTAGACACCCTCCTGATCCCATCAAACGCACAGCATCTTCCATCTGAAGCGATTTGGTCTTGAGGAAGATGTTGATGGTTGGGCGGGATCAACCCAAGATTTCTTGTGTTTAGGATTCTGAAAATAGATCCACTTTTCATCGCCTGTCCGATGCAGGAACGACTTTCTTTTTTATCTGGCAAGCAGAATTTGGTATGTTTTTGGCGTCGCTCCATCTGCCATCATTCAGTTCATGCGGCACCCATTTTCCAATCTTTTGAACCTTGCCCATAGCATGTAGCCGCATGGAAATGGCTGCTTGAGAAACACCCAATTGTTCGGCAAGCATTTTTTGCGATATCGTTCTCGTCCAAAAGAGCCTGCAATTGACAGTCCTCAACCTTCCTGGGCCAATTTTCACGCTTCTTGTCACTCAGGTCAAAATTGTCGTCATTGAACCGGCGAAACCAATCTCTGCACGTTGTTTCCGATAAAGCATTGTCGCCATAGGCTTCCACAAGCATTCGACGCGATTCGGCAGTCGATTTCTTCAAATTGAAACAGAAAAGCAAAGCTTCCCGCATATGCTTTTTTTTAGCAAAAAACTAGACATGATTACAAAAGAAAAAATGTATGTTGTTGTATGAAATTGCTGATGATGTGCACTGATTAATGTTGCAGATGTCAAACACACACAAAAAAAAGTGTATTGTGTGCCTAGCTTTGTACGCTCACTAATGCCACCTATGAGCGGATTTAAGCTTATACACCTGGTAAATTATGGGAAAACTAGTATTTAAGGATAATTTTGGGTCGCTGAATCCGAATCTGACCTTAGTATTTCAAAATTCTGTAATCCAAGATGACGGATCCAATATGGCCGATGTTGACAGAATCAAAAAATTCAAATGTTGCTTGAAATTCATTCATATTACAAGGGTTTTTGATGATGCTCTTTTTGCAACTCATTACCACGCAAACTTTTGTTATTGACAGCTTGGAATAAAGAATGTTCACGTTTTATCAATCAGCTCCAAGAAGAGCGAAATCAGAAATTCTCGAAGCATGCTTCTTGCTTCACTAACGCATCAATCAAACTTCCATAGTTTTCTAAATTTGAAAAGAGCACCATCAAAGTCCTAGTAATATAGATTTCATAGATTTTGAACATATTTGCATTTTTTGACCATTTAAACGACGGCTATATTGGATCTGCCATTTTAAATTTTGAATTTTTTACTTCAGAATTTAAAAAAGTATCATCAAAAACCCTTGTATACCAAGTTTCATAAAAATAGGGCCAAAAATTTCTGAAATAAGAGCGGAGAGCATGTATATATATGTTTCCCGGCAAAGGTTAAATAATTCAAATGTGAATTATGCAGAGACACGGTAGTGTTTTGGCACTAAGAAAAACGCGTAGCACGAGACAGTACAGTGACATCTTTACGCGGAGTGATGAGATTTTTTGGAGATCTCGATTATTATATCTCAATAATGGCTGTGCCGATCAAATTCTACGTATAGTCAATCGATAGTCTGTACTCGAATTATATAATGAAAGTGCATTTATTTTTTGTCTATTTACCCTACGAGTAAAGATATTGCAACAATTTCTAATTTTGTTCAAATTTTAAGAAATGTTATTGTCATTATTACTATTAATGTCGTCGTCGTCTGCCTGGCCCATGGATTACATCTCAAACTTTAGTCGATAGATAACAATCTAAACATTTTTACTTTACTTTTTAATAATATTCTTTAATGAACAACTGTCGACTATTAAGACTGTCTGATGGTCACTCAGAATCACTCATAATCTTGACAATATGTGTCAATTAATCAATTTAGTACATATTTTTTTTCGAAAGAATCGAAGAATACGCATTCTTAACGCCTTTTTTCTATCTTTTTTAAAAGGATTTTGTTATATATACTATATATATGTACAAGCATTAAAGCATATATATCATATTCATAATCATTCGAACTGCGCACCGAATTGATTTTCCGGATTTATACGCAATTAAACTATAAAAATATTACGATTATAACACAATAATTAAATTTCGCGATAATTAAATTAAATTGACAAGCAATTTTTAATAATTTGATGCTCAATCAGGCATCATATCAGAAAGATGTTAATATGCTGAAAAACTATAAATAAATTTATTATGAAAAATATTACCTCGATCAAGAGTTGAATCCGGGTCTCTAGTATTCCGTATGAACATCTTTAGATTACCGAGACATATCTAAAGAAATTCGAATGACTATGAATGATTACGAATTATGATATATATGTTTGTATATGGTATATATTGCATATATAATATATATATAATTCACATTTGAATTATATTAAAGACCCAACTTTGACCGTTATAGGCATTTAATTTCTAGTATTGATTGTATTCTCATATATGCGATCTAAAAAAAGATTCTTATTATTAATATAAATAATGATGTTATATTAGAAAGGTAATTTTACTTGAGGATGATAGACTGGTCTTTCATGCATTCCATGTACGGGCCATTCTTTCCACTCTGTCTCGTCTTTTTTGGTAGGTGCTTGATAAGTAGCACCCACAGTATACATCTTTCGAGTAATAGATCTAGTGTTCATATATGGCATTGCGGATTTTATACGTTTCTCAAATTCATAATCCGAATAAAACTCTTTCTTGTTGTTGGCCAATAGTTGTTTGGGTCGAGAAAAATCCTTATCAATATTTCTCTTCGACATTCGCATAGGATTTCGTCTCACTTCTATCGTTTTCAGACTGAGAATATGAGTAAAGATATAAAATCTGAATAAATTTAAAACAAATTATCCTTGCTAATCAAATTAAGTTGTTTTTTTTAATCCATATGGTATACACATATGGTATACATATAAAGTTATTATTTTTTATAAAATAAATCTTTTGACAAGTTTTTATTAAAAACGATTCTGTGTTCTTAATTAAATGAAGATTATACTTATTATATACAATAAAGTCTGAATTATGAAATGTATTTAAAATAGAGTTAATTTAGAAAAGTAAGTGATAACTTAAATTTAACTTTTAATGTCATACAGAATATAGCATAAAGAAAAATAAAAGATTTCTTAATTTTGATAAAAAAAAATTACTGGTTGAAACATCTTACTATTATCAGGATTATTATAAGAATTTATTTATTATAAGAATTCTTAGAATTATTAAAAAGATTACACATTTATTACAAGGATTCTCAAAATTTGCAAAGTGAATTTCTTAAAAAAAAAATTATTATAATAATTATTAAAAAATTATTATAAAAATTATTATAATAATGTTAAAAATTATTATAATACATTTATTATTATAATGATATATTCACATAGCATGTAATTGCAGTAATATTACAGTGAGATTACAATATTGTAATATAGTTATGTAATATTGCAATGCAATATTATATGACTTTACTGAGATATTACATTGCGATATATCACAATGTAATATTGCAATAATTTTGTTGAGATATATTACAATGTGACATCATTCTGCAATATTGCTACAACCCATACAGCATCGATTGTTGCGGAAAATTTTCACAAATGTTTCAACCTTTTAGATCTCATGTGCAACAATTCTGAAAAATTCTGTAATATGTCATATGAAATATTTTAACAGAAATGTTTCTAAAATTTATCATACAATAAATTGAAAAACATTTAAATAGAACAAAAAATCATTTTTTATCAATTTAATGTCATTTTGAGATTATTGTGAGTTGCTTTACTTTTAATTACGAAAAATTTTTGTATATGGATGACTTGTTCTGCTTTAATTGCGAAAAATTTTCGCATTATTTGAATAATGATTGTGTGGAAACTGCAAGTGTGATTTTTTTTAATACGTAATTTTTTATTATGTATATGTGCTTTTAGACATATAATATGATTAATTAATCAAAATAATTGGCGATATAATAATTATTTTTAAGAGATACTTTAAATTTATTTTAATAAGTTTAATCTGTAAAAAGATCACAAAAGTCTTAATAAATTTTATGTATTTTAAATGATATTTAAATATATGTTTAATACTTAATTATTTAAATATATGTTTGATACTTAAACTATGTCGACATAATAAATTTAAATATTATTTAAGTAATTAATCAAATATATTTAAATATCATTTTTATAGTATTATGTACTGAAATCTTTTTGGTAATATTTCAAAAGATTATATATATTGCGGATTCTTTCTATAAATTTTATTAACCTTTCAATAAGATTTCATGTGCAAGAATCGCAAACATTTTGCTATTCCAGAGCTGTCTCAAAATTGTTGCAGACATTTCGCAATTTTTATGAAATTTCACTTTTCAGTTGAAATATTTCTATGATATATGTAATTAATTTTAAATACATGATTTGTGCGAAAAACAACTTGTATATGTGGCTATATCTTGCTTTTTCTTATTTATGTTTAGTGTAAATTTTTAAATAGTTTTTTAAGTTTTTAGTTTTAAAAATAAAAATAAAAAAAAATAAAATAAATAAACTGTAAAAAAGTGTTACTAACAAAAATATAATTTTATTCACATAATTTTTATATGTATACAGGTCTATAAAATCTCAAGTCATATATACCGGAAATGGCTTTAGCTATGGAAAAATGTTTCAGACAAAAGTTATAGGACATTAAGGGGGACATATGATGAAAATATGGGTTTGACCTTGAGTGACCTTCTGAAGGTTAAATCAATATAACCGTTGTTTTCTTAAAAGAAATCCCTCATTTTTTTTTCTCATACACTATACACTTGTAGCTTACTTAGAAAGTTTTTCAAAATATTATAATAAAATATTTTTCTTTATGTACTTTTCGTGTTATGAGGAAAGTTACAATACCGCCGGCATCATGATGATTTTTTATTCTGTTTAAATATGTTTTCCAATTTATTGCATATGATAAATTTTAGAAACACTTCTGTTAAAACACTTCATATGATATATTGCAGAATCCTTTCAGAATTGTTGCACATAACATGTGAAAGGTTGAAACATTTCTGAAAATTTTCCACAATAATCGGTGCTGTATGGATTTAATTAATACTTAAATAATATTAAAATTTATTTTTCAAAATCAAGGCCATTGATGATTGTATTTCTTATTTTCATTTTTATGTAGCATAATAAATTTAAGTATCAATCAAGTATATAATTAAATATTTTTGAAGTATTAGCTAACAGAGAGAGAGAGAGAGAGAGAGAGAGAGAGGAGAGAGAGAGAGAAAGAGAGAGAAAGAGAGAGAGAAAGAGAGAGAGAGAGTGTGTGTAATAGTTCAGCTGAAATAACTACAATAAAACCTTTTTAATAAGATTTCAAAAAGATTTTAAATTTTTTCTGTAACATTTCATCAACTTTTTAACAAGGTTTCATGTACAAGAATTGCAGACATTTTGCTATTCCAGAGTTGTCTTGGCTGCAGACATATTTTGCAATTTTTATTTAAAATATTTCATTTTTCAGTTGAAAAATTTCTGAGATATTTCTGAAAACTTTCGACTTGCTGTATGGGAATATCGTTCAAATATTACAGTGAAAAATATCACAATACAGTATTACTACAATATCGTCTAAATATTGCAATATGATATATCACACTGAAATATTATTACAATATCGTCCAATTGCAATATGATATATCGCACTAAAATATTACTGCAATATTGTTTAAATATTGCAACACGACATACCGCAAAACAGTATTACCGCAATATTGTTCAAATATTGCATTGTGATATATCGCATTGTAATACTACTGCAATATCATTCAATTACATTATAGTTTATCACATTGCAATATTATTGCAACAACATTGAAATATTAGAATGCATTTTATCGCAGTGTCGTCTTTTTAAGATATGAATAATACTATGTTTTGACTTTTTTTTATTATTGAATAAATATTAAGTATTAAATGTAAAAAAATTAGGAATATAGATTGAACATAATTCACAATGAACACAAATAAGCTGCATTGCGTCTTATATCTTATTTCTATTGTATATTATTTTTAATATTCATTTATAATTTTTTTATTTCTCCAATATTGAATATTTTTCCCCTGTTCTTAATTTTTTTTATTATGCGGGAATAAATAATACATTAAAATATATATACAAGTCGATGTACAACATTTGCCGTTCAAAATATAATATAATAGTAACGAAGATTTTAAAAAATTAAGTAAAACATTCATTTATAAATTTTTATTTTAAACAATAATTTTTGAGATATAAGGATTAAAATATGATATACCTACACTACGAAATATTGTAACAATATTTTCATAGTGTGCAATATTATAAAAATTGCAGCAATAATGTTGTAATATTGAAATTTTTTATTTTATTGAATATATTACAGTATTAAAAAATATTTTATAGAAAATATTGCAATTCACTATTGCAGCGTTACAATTCAATAGATTAAATTTAGAGAAATATTACTTACACGTTGTTTTATATATTGCATAATAAAATTATGCAATATTTCAATAATTACTCCACTTTTATTACCTAATTGCTAACATATTATATATTATATTTCTTAGCATTATATTCCAAAATACATACGATGAAGTTATAATAAAAAAATATTCAGAGGCTCAGAAAGCACATCCAAAAATATTTGGAAATCTCCAGGAGATTCATCTACAAGGCATTCCTTCTTATAGAACTTCTGGACTTTTTCTCCTTTTGAAAAGCGTATCCCTTTCGTGGCGGAGTCACATACTTATTTATTAAATTGTAATTTTGCAACAACGTATTGCAATATTTTCTATAAAATTAAAATTACAATATTTTGCAATATTGTAGCAATATTTCTAATAAAATATTATACTTTTAATAGTGCAACAATATCACTGCAATTTTCATAATATTGTACATTATTGAAATATTGCTGCAATATTGCTGCAATATTTCGTACTAAAGATAAGTACGCAACCTAGCCACAAGAGGGATACGCTATTCATAAGAAGAAAACGTCCAGGAGAGTGTAAGAAGGAATACGATAAATCAAGTTGGTGAGAATCTCCTGGAAATTCTCAATCTTTTTTGGAAGGGCTTTCTAGGCTTCCGAATGTTTTTTTATCATGACTTCATCATATGTACTTTAGAGTATAATATTAAACAATAATACTTTTAGTGATTAATAAAATTGAATTAATTATTATAATATATATTATAATATATATCATAATGTTAAGGCAGAAATATTACTGCAATAAATTTTTTGCGGACATTTATTGTAACGTTATTTTATATTATGTAATATTACTGCAATATTACCACAGTACATATTACACAGATATACTAGCGCAATATTACAAAATATTAGCATAATGTGTAGAAATATTGCCTAATATTACAGTAATATTACAAAAATATCACAAATATATTACTGCAATGAATTTGCCGCGGATATTTAATATTGTAGCGATATTTATACAATATTACTGACATATTACCATGCAATATTACAGCAAATTTATAATATTATTGCAAGATTACTACTTATTACATACTGTGTAGATCAATTTTCATGGTGTTTCCCATCGACACTGAACTTTGTATTATCGTATTTAGAAATCTATAAAAAAACGATATTTCTTTTACTTACATCTAAAAGCAAGAATACTCCCTTAACATTAATATTAATAATGTTATACAGCATGTACTATTAGTAATCTTGCAGTAATAGTATTACATAGTAAAATAATATCGTATAAACCAATAATATCGTATAAATATCGCTACAATAATAAATGTTCGTAAAAAATTCATCGTAGTAATATTTCTACGATATTTTTGCAATATTGCTGCAACATTATGATATATTACAATAATTAATTCAATTTTATTAATTGCTAAAGAATTATTGTTTAATATTACATTCTAAAGTACGTATGATAAAGTCATAATAAAAAAACATTCGGAGGCCTCCCAAAAAATCCCAATTAAAAATCTCCAAGAGATACGCCAACTCGATTTGCGTATTCCTTTTTATAAGACTACTAGATGTTTTATTTTTTCTATGAGTAGCGTATCTCTCTTGTGGCTGGGCCGCGTACTTACCTTTAGCACAAAATATTGCAGCAATATTGTAATAATATTTCAATAATGCACAATATTACAAAAATTGTAGCGATATTGCTGCACTATTAATATTTTATTGGAAATATTGCTACAATATTGCAAAATATTGTACAATAATTTTAATTTTGTAAAAAATGTTGCAAAATTATAATTCAATAAATGAGTATGTGGCCTTGTCACGAAAAAGATACGCTTTTTATAAGGAAAAAATGTCCAGAAGTTTTATAAGAAGGAGTACACTCCTTCTTGTAAATCGTGTAGACGAGTTTCCTGAAGATTTCCAAACATTTTTGTTGTGCTTTCTGAGCTCCCGAATATTTTTTTATCATAACTTTCGTATGTATTTTGCAATATAATGCTAAGGAATATATAATATATAATATGTTAGCAATTAGATAATAAAAGTGGAATAATTATTGAAATAAAATTTGCATAATTTTAAAGCAACGTGTAAGTAATATTTCTCTAAATATAATCTGTTAAATTATAACACTGCGACAATATTTTCTACAAAATTTCAATACCGTTGTAATATTCAATAAAATAAAAAAATTTCAATATTACAGCATTATTACTGCAATTTTTATAATACACTATTTTTTATATTACACTATTAAAATATTGCTGCAATATTTCTTAGTGTAGGTATAGTTATATTTTAACCTTTATATCTCAAAGATTATTTTTTAAATAAAAAATTCATAAATAAACATTTTACTTAATTTTTTTAAACCTTCGTTTAAATATTGCAGTACGACGACTGCAAAGCAGTATTACTGCAATATCAAATTACTATTATATTGTATTTTGAATGGCGAATGTTGGTACATCGATTTGTATATATATTTCAATGATGTATTATTTGCCCTGCATAATAAAAAAAATTAAAAACAGGAATAAAATATTGAATAATATATTGGACAGATAAAAAAATTGTAAATTAATATTAAATATAACTATAATAGATACAAATAAGATATAAGACACAATACAGCTTATTTGTATTGTGAGTTATGTATAATCTACATTCCTAATTTTTCAAAATTTAATATTTAATATTTATTCAGTAATAAAAAAAAATCAAAACATAATTCATATCTTAGAAAGATAAAATGCATTTTTTTGTAATATTTCAACGCTGTAATATTGCAGTAATATTGCAATACGATTCCTCAAATGCCACAAATTTTTTAATAATTTTATCATTTCAGGAGATTAAAATCTATAAAAAACACTATTTCTTTTACTTATATTCTTTTGAGCAAATGTCTGTCCTTTTTTTAATATTCTTCAGAAAAGGAGAAATTTTTGCTAAATAGGTAAAAGAAATAGTGTTTTTTTGTAAATTTTCACCTGCGGAATATGATAAAATTATTGAAAAGTTTATGACATTTGGGAAACACCTTAAAAAGTAAGTAAGAATAAAAATTTGTTTAAATCCCATACAGCACCGATTGTTGCGGAAAATTTTCAGAAATGTTTGAACCTTTTACCTCACATATTCAATAATTCTAAAAAGATTCTGCAATATATCATATGAAATGTTCTAACAGAAATATTTTTAAAATCTGTTATATGCAATAAATTGAAAAACATATTTAAACAGAATAAAAATCATTATGATGTTAAAATAGTTCCACAATGTTTTTACTAAAAGTCATTTTTTGATCAATCACAATCATTCATCACAATCATTTTTATCGTGAGTTGTTCTACTTTAATTGCGAAAAACTTTTCTGTATATGAATGACTTGTGCTTTAACTGCAAAAAACCTTTTGTATATGAATAATGATATTATGTGGAAATTGCAGGTATAATTTTTTAATAGTGATTATGTATATGTGCTTTATACATATAATATGATCAATTAATCAAAATAGTTGATATAATTATCATTTTTGAGATATACTTTAAGTTTAAACAAATTAATATTTCGGTATCAGTCTCTATATGAATATATCACTCAATTATTAGAAGAGCCACGCTGAGTCTCTTAAGTGCTTAAATATACAACTTAATATTTAAATATTTAAAAACTATTGTTTTATAATGATTATTTTCAATAGTTAATAATAAAATTACACATTCATGCTTAATCATATTTGATTAAATTGCGTCTTTCTTAACTTATCACCTTATAATATATAACATTATAATGTATAACATAACCATCATTATCCTAAATTGTACTTTACTATGAAGTTTTTTTATTTCCAAATCATGATCTTGGTTTCTTGGCCTTGACAATAGTAATATTGTGGACATGATTATAATTGCATATCTTGTTAATACATTACAAATTACATAATACTTGTTTAAAATTCAACAATATAAACGTATATATTAGGTGTAGTAAAAAGAAATCCATTATTTTTCTATTCAATTTCATGCAAAAATAATGGATTTCTTTTTACTACACTAATACATAATACTTTTTATTAATTATATAAAAACTTCAATTGTTCATCAATAAAAACTCGAGTTCCTATATTCTTAGTCTAGTTATAAAATTTCAAATTATTATTTTTAGTCATGGTTATAAAATGTTACCTGGATCCTTGATTCAATATTGTAATATATGTCAGTTCGATTTAACAACAACGGATAATGGCAAGAACATATACAGAAACTTTATTTCAATAAGTTTTGTAATCTGTAAACAGATCAGAAAACTCTTAATAATAAATTTTAAGTACTTCAGAAATTATATTTAAATATATGTTTTTATATTGACTATATTGATACTTAAATAATATTTAAGTTTATTATGTACACAATATTATATAAGTATCAACAAGTATATATTTAAATATCATTTTTGAAGTATTAAAAATGGCTGAAATCTTTTTGGTACAATAATATTTCAAAAAGATTGCAGATTTTTTTCTGTAACATTTCATCAACCTTTCAACAAAGTTTCATATGCAAGAATTGCGGATTTTGCTATTTCAGAGCTGTCTCAGAAATTGCAGACATATTTCACAATTTTTATGAAATGTTTCACTTTTCAGTTGAAAAATTTCTGAGATGTTTCATAAATACTTCCGATGCTGTATAGGATACACGTTCATATTTAACTTTCGTGGTGTTCTCTATTGATCCCAAACCTTTTGTTAATATTGTATTTAAAAATTGAAATTTATAAAAAATGCTATTCCTTTTATTTACTTTGTGGGTAAAAATCGGCCTCTTTTTACATTTTCTATATGAGCATGTAAAAAAAATACCCGTTTGTTACCATGATTACCATGAAGATGCAGGAATTATCTGAAATAAGAAATTCAGAAAGATTCTTAATTTATATAAATATATATAAATATAGTTTTCATCAAATTTACAATCAAATTGATTTTTACAAAAATGAAAAAGATTTACAGAAAAATTTTGATCTTTTTTACATATTTTCTTACGTGAAAAATAAAATGATGGAAATTTTACTTGATTGTAGTTGTCAAACGACAACTAGACTTACATAAAAGAATCTTCCTGAATTTTTTATTTCAGATAATGTCTATCTTAAATCACAGTAAATGATAATAGTAAATGGGTACCTTTTTTACATGCCCATATAAATTTATTAATTAATTCCAAAAAAATCGTTTATAATGTTTGAAGAGATTTGTAAAAACATTCAAATATCAAAGAATAAATGTAACAAGTTTCAAATTTATAGCTATGTAAAAAAAGATTAATAACGGAAATATTATAATTTCTTTATATGTATATATATATATATATATATATATATATATATATATATACATACGAAGGCAAGTCAATAAATTCTTAGAAAATCTATCAGAGGGCACTCGCAATGTCGTGTCACATTACTTTTTGACAAATAGCATCTCTCAGCTGATTACTGTCATTTTGAGCGGAATTCATCGCGTGGTTTCATTTCTGTAAACGATTAAAGCGAACAACCTTTGTATTTTTTGCAAAATAGAAAAAAACGAGTTTCGTGCAATGATCAAACATCTACATATGATGGTTTAACGCTAAAAGAAATCAAAGCCGAAATGGCTAATGTTCATAGCACATCTGCACCAGCGACTATATACAATTGGGTGAATTTAAACGTGGTCATACATCCACATGTGATGCCTCGTTCGGGACATTCAATTGAGGCTGCTATGCCAGAAATAAAGTCCATAAAGTCCACGATGTTTTGACTGATCGACGAGTGAAAATGCGCGAGCTTATTGAAACCACAGGCATATCACATGGCACAGTGATTTCAATTTTGCACGAACAATTGGGTATGAAAAAGCTATTGGCAAGATGGGTGCTGCGTTTGCTCATTGTGGATCATAAGCGTGACAATTTTAAAATAATGTTTAGAGATGTTTCAATGTAATTCAGATGAATTTCTGCGTCGATTTATTACTGTGGACGAAACATGAATCCATTACTTCACCCGAGACAAAGGAACAGGACATCAAAACAATGGACTTCACCGGGTGAACCAGCTCTGAAGAAGGTGAAGACCGTAAAGTTGGCCGGAAAGGTAATGGACACAGTTTTTTGGGATGCACGCGGTATAATTCATATCGATTACCTTCCGTCGAAGTAAATGATCAATGGCGATTACTACGCAACCTTATTAGATCGTTTCAATATTTTAAAAAAAAAACGTTCCCATTTGGCGAAGAAGAAAATATTCTTCTATCAAGACAGTGCACGGATTCACACGTGCCCGGCACCGATAACCAAATTCAATGAATTTTGCTATGAATTGCTTCCTCATCCAGCATATTCGTTTAGATTTAGCCCTCTGCGATTATTTCCTGTTTCCAAATCTGAAGAAATGGTTCGGAGGAAAAAGATTCACCATCAGAGAGCAGCTCATCGCCGAAACAGAGGCTTATTTTGAAGGGTTGGACAAATCATATTATTCGGACGGCTTGAAAAAATTGGAAAACCGTTCGATCGAGCTGAAAGGAGACTATGTTGAGAAATAAAAATGAATCGATAAAAAAAATGTGTTTTTCTAAAAACTTATTGACTTGCCCTCGTACACATACACACACACACACACACACACACACACGCACGCACGCACGCACGCACGCACGCACGCACGCACGC
>Ga0157363_1003690_pt1 | contig 13891 bp, 7 predicted proteins | sample AttsexASBM1_FD_111477 | JGI IMG/M metagenome (GOLD analysis project Ga0157363, IMG submission 111477) | Fungus gardens microbial communities from leaf cutter ant in Ribeirão Preto, State of São Paulo, Brazil - Atta sexdens ASBM1 | ecosystem: Host-associated > Fungi > Mycelium > Unclassified ...
AGAAGTAAGGAGAGCAGACAGATTACGAGCGAAAGAGAGAAGTATACATTTTATGATTGCAGGTTGCGAATTAGTGGCAAGAGGAATGGGTTGAAAGATTGATTGGAACTAACAGAAAAAAAAGTGAGGGACGAAAGTGAAATAGAAACTTATATTTATAAATCGTATTGTACTCTCTAAGTTCTTCTTTAGAGTGGCATCTCGTTCTAATTGAAAATTGAGGTAATCTTGAAAAAGAGTGACTTATTTTTAATCTTTAAGAATGAGATTTCATTTTAAAAATTTTACCTACAAGCAATCATTACTGATTTAATAGATTTGCTGAAATATCTCAAAATTTAACTAGATACAAATCTAAAAATATTTAAAGTTTTCTTGAATCTTAAAATATTCATAGAAAACTAAAGCATGATGAGTAATGCTGCAAAAAGTTTTAATATTCTATTATAGCAACCAGCTTAAGCGTCATACATAATTACTTTAATAGTTCAACAGAATTTTTAAATCTGCATCCAGTTAAATTTTTAGATACTTCAGCAAAATTATACTTTCCAAATAGATCGATTGTAATAAAATTATTTCTCTGATATTTCATTAATATATTGTTTCTTTCAGTACGAATCTTATAAATGCTCTGTGACTTAATTCAGACTATTATTAAATTCCTGCAAATCACATCTTGAAAAATCGTCGGAGAGAGAATCGATGAATCTGCGGCGCAACACTGCGAGGAAATTGATGGATCATAAAAAAACGGGAAACGACGCGGCAATTAAAACGATGGAGTATCTTGCGCGAGCGCCCATTCTAGCAATAGAAACTTAAGCGGTAAACTTGAGTTCTAAAATAGAACTTCGCCTTTTAAGTAGCTTTTCCTGCGAATAGGAGGCGTGAAAGCACGAAAGCTATGATGTCACTTCGTGGTTTTACGACTTTTGGCATTTAAATGTAGATGACTACAAGGTATAATAATAAAGAAAAAAACTTGCATTTTATAAAGATTGCTGAATAATCCAGAAATTATGATTGGAAAAATATCTCTGTACACCATCAATTTATTGTATTTTTGAGACTATCTGCTTTTTGTTTGGAATCGAATAGTTCTGGATTGCACACTGACAGCAATGTTCTTTAGTATATTTGTGCATTTACATAGTACCAGGAACAGTCAACGCTATCGAATCCCTTTTATTCAGAAGGATTCGGGGTAAGGCGATACGAATCCAACTTCTCGTGAACGAACCAATCGTAAAAACTTTTCCAATAGGGTTCTTTAAGCAAAGTATACGCAGAGGGTGTGACTTGAGGGCGACCAGGATCGAGGAAATGCTGGACGCAAAATCTTCTGCGAGCTTTGTCAGTATAACTCGTAAAATCCGGAGCTTTGCTCCGACCTCCCGCGAATTCAGAGATTTCATCGGCACGCTTACATTCTCGTGCAGCTCCAAGGATGGACCCGCGAGACTTTAAGTGATTTCCCCACGCTGCTCCTTCATGTATCTAGCACTCATCGCATCGCGATATAATGAGTCCCGAAGGATGATTCAACTAGTAATTTATATATAGTACAATCTTAAAACTACTGGAATCATATTAAATACGTGAAAAATATATACGTGATAAACAGGATTTTTTCAACAATATTATGCAATGGTATTCATCAATTTAGATTTCATTTTCTTTTTTATACCAATAATTGTTATTTTATAAGACGTATAGATCGATTAAAATAATTCAGCTATTTCAGATTTTAAATATTTTAAGTTATGTTTCAATCTTAGAATAAAATTGTGATTTAAGAATTTTAGTTTATTCCTGATACATTTAATATGAAATGAGTTCTTTGGGATTAAAAATTTTATCAGCTTTATTAAAATTATATAACATAATTTCATCATTTGTGTAATTAATTAAAAGATTGATATTAATTTTGCAAACGTTTTCCAAAATTTCTTTTGATTTTAATATCGCAATGACACATTTTTTATATCGATTATAATTTTAATTTTAGTAAAATCCAAAAACGCATATTTATTACATAGTACTATTTGGAACAATTTTGTTCCTGAACTTATTTTAGAACTGCTTATAAATGAGGATTCTCGATATCTCAATAATTATGTAAAATGAATTATACAAATCAACCTAAATTTGTCATTAGAATTCCGATTAGTTTATCAGAAATGTGAAACTTAGACAACGACGTTAAACGTTGGATCTTATGAAAGGATATATACGAGACGGAAAATTAGCACGACCTCGCTCACGAATAAGTGTTGCCGCTACATCGTAGAATATATGGTGGCTTAAGTAGAACTTAATTAGAGACTTCGAAGCGAGCAAGTACTTTTTCTCGTGTAAAGGAGGACACGGTTCTCGCGTCGCAACAAAATGCAGCAACCGAGAGCGCGGCGTACCGTGGTTTAATTGGGGCGGAATTAATGTTCGCGCGGCTAAATGTAAATGGAAGACAGAGAACGAAATCGCCTTTAATTTACTTCCTTGATGTAACCGTGAAAATAGATGCGCCATCATTGTCTAACGATATATCTTGGGACGATTTTCCCATTCAACGTGAATTGCGTTCTACAGTCGTCCTGTGTATTTTCACTAGAATAAGAGAGTATGTACAACGAGAGTCATTTGGTATCGAGCTAAAAACGCAGCAAAACGTGTCCTTTTTATCAACGGAAATATTTATTCCGTTCGATAAATTGGATCAAACACAGGGTTACGCAACGGCATTGTCAATTTACTCGCTCGTATTAATCCATTTTCATTTCTTCATGAACGAGAAAACGAATATCTTATATCGCGCAGAATTTATTTTATACCAGCGATCTATATAACACCGTCAAGTGATTTAAATAATAATCCAATTCGATCCGCTGTCGACGGTCGTCGCGCTTCGCAAGTTTACGTTTCGCCTCCGTGCCTTCTCGTCGGGACAAAGCAAATTTGCGAGATTGCGTTTCCACGAGCTCGTAGAATGAGGAAGCAGGATGTACGAGGAGGAATAGAAACGGGATTAGGACAAGGTAGTTTGTACAGAGCGCGACAATAATGACTTCCAACAAATGATTTTTAGCCTATTTCGAATTTTAAGAATACAAAAATATGTGTCGATATATAATTTGATAAATATGGCTCGTATCCCTTTAGAAAGTCTAATATCTATATTTTTTTTGCAATTCTATATATATATATATATATATATATATATATATTTACAATTCCTAATAAAAGTGTAGATCTAAGTATGTTTCAATTCAATGACTTATTCTACTGGAAGAGTAATCATGTAGTAACCTAATATACTCTCCAAATTCTTTGGAGTAAAAGACTCTAAAGAGTGAAAATTCATTTCTTGAAAGTAATAGCTCAATTTTCAATCCTTAAAAGTGAAATTTCTCTCTTCAGAGTGAGATTCGCTTTAAAAGTTTTAAAGAGTGTATTAATAGAAATATTACGCAATATAGTAATAATAAAAAATATTATTTTTGTTCTGATAATATTGCAACATCCTGAACCAAATAAAAAGACAAAGAATAAGTGATGGGAAGAAAAGAATGTAAGAGAGAAGAACAGATCGAGCGGAGGATGGCGACGGTGAAGCGACAAGTTCCATTCGCGAGCCACGAGACGGATGGGCCGAAGTTTTAAATGACTTTGGTATTAAAACTTTGATGGCATTTGTCAGTTTCCCGAGGCTTCGAGAATTGTTTCGCAACTTTTAAGCCATTTTAAAGCGCCATTATTGACTCATCGTTCCTCGCACGGCCGATCTCTATGTTCCGAGAACAGTCCGCTTTTCATCTAAGTCGCAGATGCACTGCGATTCGCTGTCTTTACCGAGGCACTCTTTAAAGTGACAATAATTCGCACGAAACACGGAAAAGTCTTGAAATATTTGCGCAGCTGCGAGAGATAAGGTAAACTCCGCGACAATTTTGTGATGCACTGTTTATTTTGTCTTAATTACGTTACAAGTGTCTACTTAAAATTTTTCAATTTTCCGTATAAATTCTTCCTACGTGCAGCGAAGCAACGCCTACAAATGTAATAAGATAACGGCTTTTAAGGACCGTGTGGCGTCACCATAACCGCGTTGCACGAGCTTTCGTATGACCACTGCGTCCTCGCAATCACTACAGCGGTATTCATTATGGAAGTACTCAGTAAATTGCTGGTGCAACTGAATTTCATCAAAAACAGCACTCCATAGTATCTTGTGCTCTGACTTCAACTGTATTTTAACATCGTTTCCTCCGCATCCCGTCCTATTTTCCCTGTCTCAGTACTCACGTGTTATTATATAATTAAATTTCACAGTAGCTGCTACAAATATTATTTTTATCTCCATTGAAATATTTCCTATTTTATTAAAAAATTCTTTCGCAAATCGTATTGTTACAAATTGATTTACGGAATTTATTATTATATAAGTATGTTAAAAAATTAGATCTATTATATAAGATATATTTTGCAATGATTTTTTTTCATATTATGTATAATTTCTAAATTTCTTATTTATACCTACGATTTTTCTAAGTAATTTTTTTTAAGCATTAAAATCAATATAATTTTAACTCAATTTTTATTTTACATAAATTGTGCACTCACTCAAACGTCAAAAGAACTATTTTAAACTATTTTAAAACGTTTTTATTTACGGGCAATTTCGATGTCGCTGTTCGTTTCGATTGTGCGTTCCGTTTGCACGGAAGTGTCCGCGACATTCGAGGTAGCAATTCTGCTAAGTAGTCTCCCCGTTCGAGCGGCCGAGCGACAGAGAGTAGGAAGAACCTACTCGTGAGCTTTGAACGGCGACGAGACGGGACATTAGCGGTAATTACCGGTTAACGTCAACTCGCTCTATCCTGTCGCGGGCGTAGCTCGTTTCTAGATTGTCTTGGGAGACAAGTAAGGAAAATGTAGGTGGAGATACAAATAGAGAACTGAAAGAAAGTCTTATATGTCTCAACTAATCAAGACTGAAGTATGCGTTTCCTTTATGTCAATATTAATATTAGTCGTGCACCTGTCTTTTTCTTTGATAGAAAGAATCTTATTTCATAGAAATTAAATGAGTCATATTTAAAAAGGAATTATTTCAGATTATATCACAAAAGAAAAATGATAATTGTTTTCCCATGTCTAGCAGTGATTACAGATAAATCATTTTTCCAGTTAAGTAATCAATCATTTTCTACTCAACTGTTCTTTTTCTCTTTAAAAAAAAATCGGTTCAAAATTCTTGCAGAACAGTGTATAAAAAGAGATGCGCGCGGGTGGAACAAAATAAAGAAATATGGCAAAACGGTGCGAAAGAGCGGAAGAAAGGAAATTTGCGGCGAAGGCGCGGAGGATTAATCCGTAAGATTTACAGCGTGGCTGAGCCATTATCGCGTTTCGTCGAGTGGATAAGAGGAGCTTGCCCTCCAGGCTTTTAATTCTACCGCGCGTGTTTCGCCGTGCCAGCTTCTTTCTCTCGACTTCTTTTCACAACGGCGCCGACCGCAGCCTTAACCCCTTAACCGCCTTATCGTCCGCGGTTGCGTGTCATCTTCACCCGGTGCGTCTGACACTTAATTAGAGCTGTTGTGCTCGAAAATGGCGTGCTTGGTGCAACGCGTTCGCCAGGGACGTACGGAATCTCTCCCTGGAAACCGCATGGAAGTTCACTTTGTGCTGCTGCTGGCATTGAACTTTAGCACACGACATGGACGTCGTGCGCAATTAGGGTGAGAAACGACGGAATTGTTCGATTTCATGCCATCTTGTCGATAATAATTTCTATCGTCCTTTACAAAGGAAACGGCAATTGGAGAGAGAATATAAGAAGAATAAAAATCTAATGTAAAAACGAAAGAATAATTATTACAGTACGAATAACGTAGGAAACTTTCAAATATCAAAAATGTGCGATGGAAAAGTTTAGATTGAGAAAAATTTTTGGTTGAAAATGGATCAATTAAAAAATTCTGTTCATATCAATCAGAATTCTCTCGTTATTTCGTCTAGAATTATAATAGATTTAATCAGAAAATTCTCCATTTTCAATCAGAATTCCAATTAATGCAAACCGGATTCTTTTTCCAGTGTAATATACGTGATTCTAAACCTATGATATTACGGCATTTGTGCACATCGATAACTCGGAATTCGAATCGATCGTGTACAAAATTTGTGATTTTTTGACTGACTGGATATAAACGCGTATATTTAACATCTTTTATTTATTAACTTAATCGTGCGGAGGAATACGCAGCAAACAGTTACAAAATTACAACGCATGTTTGTACATAGAAATGTCAGTCACGAGCGAATTAAACGGCTTAAAACGGGGTTTAAGCGGATTTAGATTTGTAAAGGTACGGCGCTGTGAGCACAAAATGTAATGCTTGCTACGCGTAAGCAATCATTTTCATGAGTTCATAAATTGCCGTATCGATCCGGATAAAATATAAATAAATACAATTCTGAAACAATTGGTATGATATACAGTACGTAAACGGTTATAAGTCTCTGGGTTATTATTATTATCATGCACCTTAAATTGAAATTTATTACATCTCTGCAGGAATAAATAATTAATTGCGAGGCAAGCCAGAAACGGAAAGGTAATAATTATATCAAAGAGAGATATTAATATTAAGAGGGACTGCTGCCAGATTCGTCAGGTTAGATTCGTACGGCTTATCTGCTTACAGAATTTTATTTTAATTAATTTGGAATAATTAATTGCTTTCCCAATTAAAATTTTATAATTTGTTTTGAGAGATGCTTTTATTTAACAGAAGATGATACATATCCAATCTCTAATAAAACACTCACTTACGATCTACATTTCCTTTGATAAAAGAGAAAATAATGCAGAAGGTGTTAAACAATTCTTAAAGTTTGTCCAACATAGACAAAATAAATAGCTCATTTATTAAAACCTGACCTATCACTAATTATTTATTCATAATATTATCTTATTAATATTATCTTATTAATTTTAAATGCAGATCGACAAATAGATGAAGAAATGTTAGCACGTCATGTTACTGAGACAATTATTATTCAATAATGCCGACTTAACAGACAGTTCGAAACACGAAGACACGATTTTCATCGCCGTCCATAGATGCATTGCGAATTTATAATTCTTATATTCTATTCTGCTAAGAATGGATAACGTATGAGGAGCACTGTCATTGTCACTCATTTATATCATGATGAATCCATACGACATTGTGAAGTAAATGAATTATGATAATTGTGATAGACGACTTTTATGAAACATGTGATGAATCTTAAAATAGTTAATCGTTTCAAAATCGTTTCACTTGTATACAATGATCAAAAATCGAAAGTATTCAAAAAGTATCAAATATGAAGATTTTACTACAAATTAGAACAATATAAATGAACAATATAAATGATTGGAAAAATTACCAAGGCGCATATATCTCTAGACATTACGATTATCGATATATTTTATTCTAACTCTGGTATTGGTAAGACTAAAAAAAGTTCCATAGACTATAAACTACTAATAAGTAATAAAGTGTATTAGCTTATATGTCAATAAATAAGTAAAACTCAGGTTTTTTTTGTACATTCATACAGTCATATATACTACTGTTAATTATCGTTATTCGATTTATAAAGTTCGTTGGTATACCTTTGCGAATTAAATGGCAACGAATATGCAGTAACGTAATCTGAATTCTAACTTGATGGCCGATATACTGGATGTCTCAAACTTCGACAACGTATAGAGAATCGATAAATTAAGAAAAAGAAGTCCTTTAGTATGCTTTACTTTGTTTTGGAGAAAATTGCAAAAAAAAGACAAAATTTTCAGAATGTTATTGTTTTCATGTACGACTTGGCAATAATGCTTCAGAAGCAATGCGAGAGAAGTATGCGCGCCAATTTCCACATAGAAGAGTGAGACGTGTTAAATCATTACGTTGATCAGATCAGTGTTTGGCTGCAACACGAGCTGTCCGTACAAGATGCAATGCATTACTGCAAGAGGCCATTATTTTGACCAATATCCGTATTAAACAAATGACGTGAATAAATAAGTATGGATAAATAAGTAATAAATAAGTACAAAAATGAAAACTACGTTTTGTTCTTTTTTTTTGCGATTTTCTCTAAAATGAAGCAAAAATGAGCAATCTCTAAAAGATTTTTTTTTCTTAATTTATCAATTACACGCACCCAAAATTTGACCATTTAAATTCGGGATATGTCTAGGTATAAACTCGCAAAACGCTACGAAAAACTTGAACATGAGGAAGTATAGCGATAAAGAGTGTAGCAAAAATAGAAGCCAACGGATAGCGAGAGAGGATGCGAGAGATCGAGGAACGGCATCGTCGAGAGATGGTGGGATTAGACTTGCAACTACAAACACGGCGAAATATAGAACCGCGGATATAATTCCTCGTTCACTATCGTGACCCATTTTCGAAGTTAAGGCTATTGAGGCGTGAAAATATCAAGAACGTGTGTTGCGTTTACTCTGCATTTACCGATGGGGGTTCTAGGATTTCCGGCGTTCAATTTACGCTCTATGTTTACTCTTATTACAGTTGCAAAATTGAGCATTGTCATGAAACTTTTATTATTGCAATACAATCCCTTCGTGGAGAGCTTTTTATGTGTTTATTTCGTAATATAAGAATTTTAACTCTTTCCAGTCATTGATACAGGCAACATATATTGTGTCAAACGTATTTTGCAGCATAAATTGTGTCAAACGTATTTTTAACTTTCAAAAGTAGCAAAGTAACAAAAGTAACACAAAAGTAATATGTAACTAGTAATTGCAATATTTTAAATAGTGCATTTTATATATATATATATATATATATATATAAACGGATATGGCGAACAAATGGAAAGATTTATTAATTGACATCTTAAATATTATATATGATATTTTAAATGTTCATGAATTCACGCCTTAACCTATTCTATGTTCACGTCTAAGAATATCTTTATAGATATTCTAAATGTATGTATAACTAAAGGTATATCTAAAGATAGATATAACAAATATATAATAAAAAATATTAAATATATGAACTGACAGTTATTCCATCAAATCCAAAAGACAGCTCGTCGATATACGTCGATATTCGTAATCGTATATTGGAATCAAATCATGAATCTATCATAAATCCTGAGAATATCGCCATGAAATTCTGATATCCAAACTCCTATTTCCTCGCGGTATAGTTTCAATTTCACAGCTATATTTTTGATACAATTGATGCTACGCTAAGACAAATGGTATCCATCTTTACTTTACATAATCCTTTATCAATCATATAAAAGCAAAGAAAGATCAATGGAGTTCAATTTATACGAATATTAAACTTGAAGTTTAATATATACGAATATTGTCTGTTTTAAACCACTACCGAAATATTTGTACGAAATGATTGTACATTTAAATTGCTGTTAAAGCAACGCTAGAAATCACATCTATACTGCGTAAAAAAGTCTAAGACTACGGCAAGGTTTAAGTTATGTTGTAGAAACGAGACGAAGTTGAAAATGAGTTTGGGACTAGTTCTAGGCTACCTAAAATGCCTTTTACAAAAGTTTAGCCAACTTTTGGATTATAGCTGCTTCAGGCTTTCGCCTAGAACTAATTTTCGTTTTACGGAACCGCCGTTACCTTTCAAAGAAATATAACTTTTTTACTTAATATATGAAAAGATACACTCATAAGAAATATAAAATATATTTTCTTAGATTCTAATCAAAATTTTTAATTCAATAATTAAAAAAAATCAATATAAATAAATATAAAGCATGCAATACAAATTTTTTAACCGTATTAACGGCAAATATAAAAATATTGCACTTAAATATTATGAATTCCAGACACAAATAGAATAAAAATATTCACAAAAAAGGCATTCTTACGTTTCTTAAACATGAGGGAAATGTTTAAACATCCGGAAGAGAAAGACAAAGATAATTCACCGTGCCAAGGGAGGATCAAGGTCTAGGAAACAAAGAAACTCCCCCGCCAAATTAATGATTTAATTATAAAGGAAACTTTTGCGGCCGACCACCATCGCGGGTGCACTCCTTGGGGAAACGATGGTGGCTATCCCCATGGATAATTGAGGATACTAAGGTCGAGTCTTATGGGCAGCCGGCAGACAACCGTGGGGGTCGGACTAACCATGATCTATGAGCAGCCTGCATATGAGTGACCTTTGTCCGCCACTGATCCCTTCGGGAATCGAAAGGGTCGGGGGTGCGCACGAGGTACCGTCGGCTTGTACCAGACGTAATGGAGAAAAACTCTTCTCTCTCTCTCTCGTCGTTCGGACAGCGCGCGGACTAAGTCGATTTTCGCTAGCCAACGATCGATTATCGATAACGGGCGGATTAACGGGCGTTAAAACGTGTCCCGTCGGTCGCATTCGGCAGTTTTTGCAGTACATTTCGCAGATTGTATATTTTTCCGCGGCTCCATCGCGTTTGTTGCACGTTGTTTCAATACAAATGACATTTCCGACTTGGAAGTAAAGTGCAAGGCGCGTTTATCCTAAGCTGCTTTCTATTATGATTCCAAAGTCGATAGTACGACGGCCGAATGCATACAAATGTCCGAACTCGTCGCGACATAACTTTTTTCTCGTTTTATCTCTTTGGTCCATTTCCGATCTATTTTAAATTGATATTTTTACTTTTACGTTTATTTCCTTTGCTATTGTAAAAATTGATTGGATAATTCGCGAATCACAATATAATGTAAATGTCAGGAGTATTTTTCGTGTTTTTGTATTTTTTTTTGTGATATAAATGCCCGAAAGGTGAATTTCTGACAGGAAAATAGTTGAGGTCCGATTTGAGAAACAATGATGTTCTACGCGCAGCTTAATTAACGTCATGGCACCCTTCAAATTTTTTAAAAGAAATACCCGAGGGGTAGAAAGGAATGGAACAGTTTCAGTGATTCATCGTCACAATGCGGTGTTATTGGGACCTTGATGTCTCAGAGATAATATCCCTTTAAAACGAGCGTAAAATGTGGAGGGAGCGGTTGACTGACAAGGCGGGTTGGCAGAAAATCTTATTCTTCTACCACGAGAGAAGGAAGAAAAAAAATGATAGCGCAAAGGAGGGTGACGTTTCGCTCCCTGGCTTCGAGATATTTAAATCATCGGGCTCGTGGCACGTTCATAGTCTTACTCACATCAATGTCTACCAAACGATAAATCACAATATCCCCTTGCGCATGATTGCCGTAACGATAAATATTTGTCTTGACTGACAATGAAAGGTATATTCGATCAGAACTTTGTTTATTTCGTTACTCAATATTCTATCTCAGATCCAGATTTGTATCGGAGGTGGCGGAATAAAATCGAGGGGGTAATCACTTAATATAATCACTTAATATAATCACTTAATATAATCATGGGACAAAGTCCTCGAAATCATTATAAAATTCATATGAAATCCCTGAAAAATTCGATAATTACATATGCAACCATGAGAAATCATTGTGTAATATTAAATAAAATTGTTTATTTCATATGTAATAAAGAAAATTATTTGTAATGAGATGAAATTATATGAAATCACACAAATGAAATCATGTAATCTGAGACAACATTTCAGCTAATAGTTATTATCCCCTGGAATGAAATCTATATTAAGAAGGAATATAAAATATTTGCGAACGTCTTATTTGCACCAATCATTTGCGTTGTATGTCGTTTTCTGAAATGAATTTTCGTCTAGTAGGAAAAGTGAAATTTCGAACGTTCTTCTACTTAAGGAAAGCTTGTCTACGTAGATGCCATCATGTTTACCTCGCATATAAGCACAAGTGTGTGCATTCTCTCCGGTAACAATATTCTATACCTTTATTTTACGCAGCATCACATTTCGATGAGGTACACATACTGCAGGCACGATAGTGGAACGAGAAACAACAGCTCCGGTAGATAACGCGATTATGATATAGATAAGTGTACTCGTTATTCCTTCCACACTCCCCCCCCCTCTCTCTTTTTCTTTTTTTTCACGATAGTGCATTTTCGAAATACATTCCATGTTATTTCTAACTCCTAGAAGAAACGAACAAGATGGAGCTCAACGATATCTCGCTTCTTATCCCCAACGAGCAACTTTCTTATGTGTTTGTTCCCTCCATCCTCACGCTTATATACAACAGGTGATGCAACGTCAGCCGGATGAAGATGGATAGAAATCTGTTTTTGAGATAATGCACGGAGCATCCAGTGATTCCATGCTCGTCATTCCGCGACGAAAAAGTCCGACCTTGCGATGTCGTACGTTCGTTTCTCTGGTTCGAGAAATTTCGAAATTACTCGAGCGTTGAAATTGGCTTGGCGAATGGTCCCGTTCTTTTATACGGTCGCGCTGATATATTTCAAGATTAACGGAATGTTTCTTCCATGTATACACCATCGCCTCGATTATCCGTGGGATCGGCAGGATTAAATGCCGACGCGGCACTTTCCCACTGGATTAGACACGTCGCGGACCAACCCACCACTCGGATTTAGTACATTCAGCAAGAGGCAAAATGGAAGCACGATAAAATCAAGCTTGATCTATGCTAAGAAATTTCTTATTTATTAAATGAAAGTATTAAGTGAAACTCGTCTACAGTATAAAATAAATATATTTAATATATCAATATAAAAATAGATTTATAAAATCTTATAGAGTAAAAGGAAACGTATAACATTTTGGTCAGTCTATTATTCACAATAAACGACAGAACGAAAAGTTAAAGAAATGAGAACTCGCTCATTGATCTAATGGTCTTAATGAGAAAGTTTTCCTTTCTCGACGCAGAAATTTTGTTTGACTCTTGGAAAGTTAGTTCTTTTAATAAATGAAGGAAGACCTAGTCTGTAAAAGTACTTGTTCCTCTTTTCTCGAGACTCCGACGAAACAGATGGAATTGATTAAAAAAAATTAGATTTCTGCGAGAATTGTAAAAGCTGTCCCCATTAAGACTTTCTTTACCTTTGCGAAATGCAGATTCACAAGCACGAAGCAATTTGGGTGAAAAAAATTAAAATATGCGCCGTTGAATTGAAGACTTATGCGCGATTGCGTTCTAGCGAATAGATTTTCTTCCGAATATGGAACACACCATTTGCATCAAGCACACCGTGGTATTTATTTAATGCTACGCTTGCAGTATAATGAACTATTGAATGTTTAATACGTTGTGGATTAGATGAACATGCAAATTGGGGTCGTACATTACCATAAAATAGCTAATACTACCCTATAAAATATTGGCCAGCAACTCGATCTAATATCGCATAGTTCCACGATTACACTAATTCGCAATGAAGTCAAATCTGGATTGCATTACTGGAATTTCGCTTTAATAGCAAACACGTCGCTTTATCAGCGCAGTATATTACGATTATATATATAGTGACGATGCTTGAAATTAAATTTTGTGTTATATGATGCAATTTTCATTTCTTTCATACATAGTGACTTTTTAACTCTGCACTTGTGTGCTTGTATGTGTTTTTTGCATATTACATGTATATATGTATGTGTCTGTGTGTGTTGCACTTAATACTTTTTCCGTACTTAATTTATTATACTTCTTGTGGTGTCGCAAACGGAGGTCTCGGAAACTCGAGGAAAATATATTTCATACAGAAGCGCATAATCATCTAGTGATGTACCTTCAAATTCTTCCCTCCCCAACGTATTACGCGCGGCGGAAGGAATCGCGGGATAGGAATTAGCAAAATTCGTTTCCTTGTTCCTTGAGTCGCGGCGACTCTAAATCACGAGAGAGGGCAAAGAAACATTCATGCCGGAGAATAAGATAGACCGTCGAAAGGGAACGGTA
>Ga0157363_1003691_pt1 | contig 13889 bp, 7 predicted proteins | sample AttsexASBM1_FD_111477 | JGI IMG/M metagenome (GOLD analysis project Ga0157363, IMG submission 111477) | Fungus gardens microbial communities from leaf cutter ant in Ribeirão Preto, State of São Paulo, Brazil - Atta sexdens ASBM1 | ecosystem: Host-associated > Fungi > Mycelium > Unclassified ...
CACTATTATTGTGAGCTTCTATTTGATTTTGTTATTAGTATTATGAAGGATATGTTTATAAAAACCATACAGAGAGAGAGAGAGAGAGAGAGAGAGAGAGAGAGAGAGAGAGAAAAAACTTTTTCTCCTGATCGATTTCTCTCTTTTTTGCAAAAAAACAGAGAGAAAATATAAAAGTATATGTATAACAGTTACACGCTCCTGCCGATGCTATTAGTTGCATGACCAGTGAGAAAATTTCAGATCTGTTCGAAATAGCAGTTGGACTATCAGACTATTTATGTGCGCCACATTTGGTTTGGTCTCATTGTTACGAAAAGAGCATAACTCGCCGCGCTATACTTAGATGCAAAAACATGTGCATTTCAATGGAATCTGAATCAAAGTTGAATTTTGAATGGACAGTCATGTGATGCGATATGTAAATGCATCCTTCCTGCGTTCGCTGTTACATAAATGATGAAAGAATGTATCGTATACATGAATCCCACGAATATCATAAAATATCGTAAGTGTCATAAGTTAATAATTTTGAATTTGTTAATCGAAAATCTTAATAAGAAAATATCGAGGATATAATTTGTGAGTTACGAACGAGTAGAATATATTATCATGTAGAATTTTTGCATACATATTCTGGCCAATAATTATATTTTTATACAATTACCAATTTATATCTTTCGCGATTTTCACAGTTCAGACAATATTGATTTTTTTTTACTTAGCTATTACCTATTTCCTTATTATTGGGTTGTCCGAAAAGTTCGTGCCAATTTTGAAGGAAAATTGAAATGCAGAAGATTTAAATTTTAGTATTTATTAAATTATACATTTATTAAATTATATAGGTTAGTTGGCACGAACTTTCCGGACAACCCAATATATTGCACTTAGCAATCATAATAATGATTACTAAATTGATTATTAGTAGCAAATTTTAGTCACATATTAATCTTTTAAAATTTTTTCAAATTTTTTATTTTAATGAAAATTTAACTAATTATTTTGCGTAAAATAATTATTAAACTAAATCTAAATATTCTAAAACTAAAGGTTATCTTGAAAAGAAAGAAAGAAAATAATCTTGTGTATATATATATATCTTATTTTTATATATATATATTTTATATATATATATATATCTTATTTTTTATATTCTGAGCCATACAGTTATAAATTAAGAAAATGCAATTAAATTGCTACAAAAAGAAATGGCACTTAATTTCAGTCTTATGATTTATATTATATTAAAAGTCGGAATTTTATTTTATTTGGAAAAATATAGAGAAAAGAATGATAAATAAACAAATTAATCTATCCATAAATTTTTTCTGCAAACAAAAATAAATTTTGTTTCTTGAGTCAGAAACATTAAATTTTAATTGAGATATCAGATTTAATGCGCGGTAACATTCTCTTTATTGAGACAGATTTGAAATATCGAGAACAGAAAATATATGGCATGCATTTATTTTATAATGTGCGTTAAAAATTTGGCAGCGACAAATTGCCTAGATCACGATGCTCAATGCTCGTTTTTTGTGGCATACAATATGCCGTTGTGCGTACACGCGGTCACTTGCTGTCATTCATTCGACAGGATCCGAACGTGAAGCATTCCTTATCGTATTATTTCTCGAAATGCAATCACTGCAAGTAGGAGACATCAAACGCGATCATTCTCTATTATTATAATTAGAGATTATCAGCCTTCGTTATTAATTTACTCTTACGATTAATGACGCGTAAACGTATCGAGGCAACGGTTATTTATCGAAGCAGATATTTCACGCGATTTATTCATTTAATGTGAAAATCGAAACGATAGGATGAAAATTATAAATTATTGTTCCCGTTGCTATATTTATAAGCGATAATTATATCCTTAACGATATTTGAATTACGATATTTTGTATCGCGCTATGAATTTTTTGCTTTGAATTTTTTCTTTATTAAATGTGATGTTTCTATTATTTTCGGATCAACAAATTAATGTAAACATTGCTTAATTCAAATAAAGAAAAATTATATTATATCGATTGTTCATTAACAATGCATGTTTATTGCAAAATTTATTCATTCAAAACATGTTATCTATGTAATACTGAATTTTAATTGTATTTTTGGATAATTTTCCGTATCTTAATTAAATATTAGTTACATATTATTATTAGTTACATATTATCATGTAACTAATATCGTATGAATTGATGCAGAAAAGCAAAATTTTCCGATATTCAAATGGTATCACAATCATAAAAGAAGGAAAAAGAAAATATTTATATAGAAGAAAATAAATTTCGTGTCATATTTTAACTAATTGCAATTCCGTAATTTGACTAATTGAATATAATTAATTATTATTACTTATAATATGCCAATTTTATCTTAATATAGATTATCCGCTTATTAACAATTTGATTTCAACTAAAGTAAAATAAAATCCAATAAATATTTTATTGTGAAATAGAAGATAAGATTTTCATATAAATCATCTCGGAGTTAATCAACTACAAGCAACTATTTGTGTATGGATATAATTACAGGCCTGAACATGAACTCTATACGATTCTATTCATTAATTTTGATTGCTTATAACTTGGAAACCATTATAACTTCAACATTTTGATTCTATTTAATCTTCGTCAGAAAGTATTTTATAAATATAGTAATTTTATATGTAAAAATATGTATAAATCATTTTTTATAACACTTTTATTGTCACGTTTTATTTGAAATAAATTCAATTTATACAAGTACAAAGCTGTTTGTTATAACTTTGCCGTTATCTGCTAAGCTGCAATGCAAGGAAATCGATATTTACTGACGTAAGCTAAATCTAAGAGCTTCTCGTAAATCATTACCATCATAATATTCATGAACTGTTATTGATTGTCGTAATTGAAGATGATAAGCTCAAATCTAATGAATTACTAAAAAGGAAGTTCCATGGTGAGCTTATTCTCTAAAGGTCTTATTTTAAATACAACCTCTCTCTCTCTCTCTCTCTATATATATATATATATATATATATATATATATATATATATTCAATATCTATATTTCAATAACTATTATTCAAAATTCAGTATTAAAATATGACATAATATGTGTTGTAGCTATCTAAATGAAAAAATAAATTTATATAACATTTTTATATAAGATTTTATATTGTTAGAAAATATAACAGAAGATTTTACTACAATATTGAAAAAAATATTAATATAATATTACATAACAATGAAAAATGATTTTCCTATGTCTATAAATTCATTAAATGGCATAATGTTAAAAGTTCATCAGCGTGGTTTCGCGTATTTTTAATTTAATTACAATTACTTGATGCCCGAAGAGTATGGTTGCTAAAAGTCAATCATGAACGTACATACGTCAAACTGGACGAATGTACTGTAATTTAAATTATCTATTTCAACCCGGTTTACTTTTCTCCGCTTTGATTAAATGTTTCAACATGGATATTTATGAGATTACTACGAGCACAGTTCGGCCAAGCGTCGCTTAAAACGATCGAATTTTCCGGAAAGTAGGATACGAAAAAGATAAATACAACCGGCCCATAGGAACTCTAACATAATTACGCGGCGAAGCGTGGATCTTGGTACTACAATAAGTGTGGTACGTGCCACGTTTGCACAATGCGTATTAATCCAATAATTACGTACTAAAACCTGCGCCCAACCGAGAAGTAGCTCTTACAGCGACCACACTCCCCCAAAAGCATGCATTAACAATCTAAGCATTGCGCAGATATTGACCCATGTTTTACGTTTATTTATTCACGCTGAGTATACACGCATTTTACACATAGATACACTCGCGAATCCCATTTCCTTTTAAGATAATTAATACCATTGCTGAATAAAGCTATTCACATGTTATTTGCGCGTATCGATCTTCATTCCGAAAAACAACATTTTAGTGAAAAAGTAAAATGTTTTTTTTTTATATGATGATATTAATGAAACTTTTATTCTTGCATGTTATAAATTTTGTGGTAATGAGTGACGGAATATTGATATAACGTTATTATTGCGTATAATAAACTTCTCTCTTTTCCCTCTGACAAGAAAAATAAACTTTATTTTTTAATTTATATATTTTGTTTTTAGTTTATATATTTTTCGTTCGCTGTGCTACGATTATTAATATTCACAGCACAGATAACATATTGGGAGAATTCAAGTATCAGCTAATAACTTCTCGCGATAGTTGAAAAATTGTTTCATTAAATTAAATATCGATTCTGCTGTTCGACGAAGCGAAATAAAGATAATGACAATTAGCAGAGCTGTAGCTATAAATCGTAGCATGCAAATCATCGAATTTATATTTATTATCGATAAAATTGCAACAATAAGAGCACGGAATATTTCTAATTGTCGTAGCTAATAATTAACGCTGAATGTACAGTTTGGATTAAAATCAAGTGAAATTACACGTCAATTTGCTTTCAGATAAAGTCTGCATGTAGCGTGACATCGTTCAATTATCTTATGCCATGCAATGAAAAAGCGAATATTACATCGAATAATTTTAGATATTTACAAGAACATCCAAACTACATAATTGGAATTTTTTTTTGTAAAATAGCAATAATAAAATTTTCTCATTCTGCATCATTCGCGTTGGTAATGACAGTGATGTCACAAATTATGCCACTTAAGGTGAATTGCGATATATCCATGGAATTATGTACGAAATAAACATATCATCAGAGATTTAATTTGCTGTTACGATTCGATTGTACGATCCGATACCGCAAGGTGTATCGTGTCTTGGTTATCCAAGTAGCTGCGTGTGTCTATGACGATCTGTACCAAAGCCTGAGATCTGCATTGTGGCCGATATAGAACAGAAACAAGACGATATAGCTCTATCGCGATGGGATGTGCGGGAAGAGGATAACAGTTACGGCATACGGTAACGCGCCAGTATTGACAAACATCTTCATTAGCTCCGGTTGCCTGTATACTGTCTGCCTACAAACGTTGTATATACGCCGCGGAGCCGTTCTCTATCTACCTGAGCGTATCTGCGCATACCTTCGAAGCTGTAGACACGGACAGTAATTTGCCAGGATTGCTACTTGATGCGAGTTAAACCGACACGTCCGCAATGTCTCGACCTCTGCTAAATCTTACGGCACATTATCGGGGCTGAGCGAAACCGTTGGGAAATCGTGCGTCGACTGCGGTCGTCTATAAATCGAGAGACACTTTAATCCTAATTCAAGTCTCGACGTCGTATTGCTTACTTTGACCTAGAAATGTATTTATGAACCTGCCATTTAGAATAACGCCTGCCATTTAGAATAATTTCAATTGACACATAATATCGCATTCTAATATTACAGTAAATCGAAATGTTATTAAAGAATGACAATCGCACGCAAATATATGATACGTTCTACCTGAAATAGATTTGCTAATTACTATACTATAATATAACATCAAAGCGCGATTGTAACTTTAATTTAATGCGGCTAAATAATTCAGAAAATATACAATTATATGATATATCGGTTATGAAAGCTTAAACATGCTTCAAAATCAGTAACATCGATCATTGATGCCCATGATAAGGCAAATAATTAATGAGCGCTTGTGTCATAACAATATCTCTATATAGATTATATATAATATTGTGGTATTATGATGTATTACCTGTAATAATTACTTTACATCGATTTTTCATTTGTTTTGTCTTGTAAATTGCACTATTAGTTGCCCCCCAGAATATGAAATATAATTAAAAATATCTCATCATCATGATGTACATGACATAATAACATAGCTTGAATTGCGAAACATTACAAAGTTACAACTGCAAGCTTTTTTTTTGCCACATGGAAACGACTGTGTATATTGAATTAAATGAATAATACAAATTACAATATTTATGCTGCTTAATCAAAAAAATATTTTTTCATACATATTTCTTTAAGAAAATTCTTGGAATTACAAAATTATGCAAGTTGGAATCTTATGTTAGCTCTGTAATGTAGCAAATCTCATGATAGGAAAGAAAAATAAACAAATCTCATAAATATTTCGTGTGTAAAATGATCGACGTAATACATAAAATCGTTAAAATATTGGTTAATGAAATATAATATGATAATGGTATCGTTATGAATATATTATATAATATAAACTTTATGATAAACAAGTACTATTATTGTGTGATTGAAAATAATAACAAATTATCATAAACAGAATAATCAATTTTTTAATCAAAATACGTACGTAAATATAACAAATATAAAGTTTGTTTTAATTGACCAATTTCCCGAGTAATATTGTACAAAGACATTTTTGATACAAACATTTGAATTCACATTTTAAATTAGATTTGTTTAAGAAAAGGTGCCTAGTCTTTATTATACACTGTATACCTCTTGGAATAAAATCCGATAAAAATGCGTTTTTATTTTTTGTGGACGGATCGGTGAAAAATTCAACATGTATTGTGAGATATCTTTTTTCATTTTATCTCGAACGATTGCCATCTGTTCAATTTTTGGATGCATGAAATACATTTTTCAGTTTTATTCGGTTCAAAAGATTTCAGGAAAAAAATAACGGTGCACACGTTTTCCTCACTATAAAAGTATTTTGTCAAAGTGCATCATGTTTTTTTTTTTAAATATAACTAAACATAGGAGACTATTCGTTTGATGTTATATTAATAACGTCAAACATCTGATATATTAACATACTTCAATCAATAGTAATATCAATAGTAATATATTTATATTTACAAATATAGTGCACAATTATCTCGATGTTTCTGATCGAAAAGGTATATACACAAATAATTTAGATGAGGAAGTTATTGTTACAATCCGATCGAATACCGAATGCAAGCGCAACATAGCTGCGACGCAAAGAGATAATGGTTATAACTGCATTACCAATTCTATTTGTCGCAACAAACGAACTCCATCGGTACGTGCCACTGTCACGTATGCTTCGCTTATTGTCACTAATACAGTTGTATCACCATTTCAAATTCCGGTCCTATAATAATTAGAGTTTCGGAAAACGCATGTTTTCCTTAAGCTGAGTTCTAAGTATTCTCTTTGTCAAAAGTATAAAGCGATTATTACACAATAAGCTTCGACTTTTTACAAAAAATGAGCGCATTCAATTAACTATCCGCTACTTTTTTTTAAATCATATAGCATTCATTGTAATAACTGTTCAAAGAAAAGAAGCGAATTGTGCTAACAATTGTGCGATTACCGATAAAGTTCATATTTTTTGGACAAGTGCTGTATTTCATCCGATATTTCCGCATACATTTGCAGTATCCTGTATTTTCGAGAATGATTAATAAGGATGTCAATCATAATTATTATCATTACACTGATCGCTCGGACAAGAACAATGATAGTAGCCACGACTACACCAAAAGTAATATTCACGGTATTAATAAATTAGTCGGTGATAGGCAAGCACGATGTAACAGCGTCGTTTATCACGAACTTGTCCATTCATCGTTACGAGGATTAGATTAATTACCGAAAAGCCTGATAAAACGGTGTGGCTGGCACCTAAGTGCAGCACGGGCTCGTCAATCAAGCCGGAAAGTAATTCTTACGCGAATCTCCAACACTAGCAGGCGACAAGTTGCAATGAAAATTGCAAAGAATGACAGATAAAATATGAGTATGTCTCGTAATAGTATACGATGCATTTGAAAGTCATATTGGATGCAATAAATTTTCTTATTGATATTAACAATAGTATTTATTTGCTTATTTTTATAATGAATCACGCGATTAAACGTCGATAATTAATGCCATTAATGCATAGTCTGCATTGATCCGAGCATTGACGACGAGTAAAAAATTATCCAATGTATTTGAGTGTCCATCAGAGAATAAATCGTACACGAAAAGAACTATCAAAATAATTATATAGGACTGATTACTAGTATGTCAAAACTTTTTATTATATGTTGTTGTTCATATTACAAATTTTTACATAATTATTGACGAACAAAATTTTTAGGTCTATGTATTTAGCTAAATCTTTAGATATTTCAGTAGAATCATTCTTTCTATATGTACCCAACGATACGTTGCAATTGCAAACGGACACACGCAGCCCGGATCTGCATCAAGCCTAGATCGGACACATCAATAAGCGATGCGCGGCTATACCATTATTTCCGAGAATATCATCATTTTCGATGCTATTACCTCGAGTACGCCCGCACGACAGTTGAACAGATAGACACAATGACGATGTTTGCACCACGCGGGGATAGGAACATATCGTATGTAGGTTCGAGTATAGATTAGGTTGATAGTAGTGCAGGAGCAGGTCTGGTCGAGCCACGATATGCTTACGAGATTGATAATGCCGGGATGTCGGGATCGAATGGCTGCTAGATAAGTAGAATCCGATATATAGATGACGCTCTACTCGAGCGTGCATACATACGTACATAGCGCTATGCCTAATTGCTCGTAAATGACGGATCACGATGTCAAGTCGGGAGGTCAAGCGACTCCTCGATGGTGCCTCGCCAACCATGTTCTCCCGGCCGGGTCCCACCGTCTAATCCGTCTATCTATATCACTATCCATTCGATTTTGAAGCCTCGAGATGTCGGCCCTTCCTATTTCTCGTTGATGACCACTGCTCTCTCTTTTTCTCTCTCTCTCTCTCTCTCTCTCTCTCTCTCTCTGCCACTATCGTTTTAGGGATTTAAATGTAGGTCATCCTACCCTTTGTCGATTACGAAGCATCCGTTCGACTCGCCGAATAACGATGTGACGCTGCAGAAAAAATTTCGAAATAAAAAAATCTATCTGCACGTTTGGATCACCGATGATGTCAGGTGACGATAGGAACTATTAGCGAATAGAATTATCATTAACAATATAAATTTTAAGTAGATACATAATGAAGTAGATGGCGGATAATTACGTGACGAGTGATTTCAGTAATTTTACATAACAAAGAATAATTAAAATTAAAGAAAATACATAGATAGAAAATTAAATAAAAAGGTTGATTTCAGAGATGCTTAATATTAAAATGCAAGAGAATAGATTAAATTTGAAATCAGACACAGAATTCTTGCACCATGCTTATACGAACATAATCAATTTTAATTCGGTTTTGGGATCATTTGACTTTACTTAATTTTCTATCTATATATTTTCTTTATTCAACGATATTTATTTTCTTGACATAGTTGTTTCGTATTTATAATATTTATAATATTATAGTCTTTCATGTTAATTTACATACGTAACTCTGTTTTGACACTGTGAATATGTCGTTAAAGATGGCATTGTGATATTCTTTTTGCCGATCGTGATTTAATTTATAATATTTCATTGTGCAATTATGGAGTGCAGTAAGTTTCTATAATAAATTGGTGATCTTTCTTTATGGTAACTGTCCTTCTTATATACATTATATTTTTTTTATTTAGCTCGCACTTAGTCTAACAGCTAATGACAGTTACATATTTTAGATTTGGTAATCTGAGAGACTCCCTTGCTGCACTCGATTACTTTGATTTGCGGCTACTTGAATTAAAGAAGTTGTATTATACGAGACCAAGATATTTGGAATTATTCATCAAGAGATTTTATTATATTAAACTGCTGAAGATGGCTTGAATTGAGCCAAAACGTTCGGTATTTGTTATATATATGTAGCACTGAAAAATATATGTTGATATAATCGCTTCAATTACTGCAACTTTAGGCTCTTGTCCTTGTGTTTTCATTTATTGTTTAATTTTACATAATACGATATGCATTTATTTAGTGTTGCTTTTTCATCTCAACTACTTTCAGAACTAATTCTCGATTCATATTTAACTTCTATTGCTTAATATGTGGCATATTGAGCCATAATATGGTACGACAAGTACATTTTAGCTACGCGAGAGTCTTTTTAAGAGAGAAATTTCACACTTTTACACTTTTATAGCGTATGTTTGTAGAGAAATGCACTCTACGACACAAATATCGCACATATGCATTTTCAGTATGCTTGACCATGGATAACACGATTAACTTTACGACCTGAAGCTCGTCGCTCGTAATGGATTTGCAATATGTTGCAAACGGAGTGCGGGACACGCAACATCCAGCAGCATGAAAAGTGTGACGGTTTGTCATCAGGAAAATTAATATGGATAGAATCACATTTGCTGGAGAATTTAAAACTGTAAACCTCAACAACGTGACTTATTTTGCAAATATCCATGTCATAAAAGTATTAAAAACTGGGATATTTATCTGTTTACTTAGAACGTTTCTCTTTTTATATTTCGAATATAAATCTAATCTCCTCTAAATGTGTCAATCTATTTTTAATTATACAGTTTCTATTTAATTTTGTATTCGTAATTTTAAACAAATAACCGTACTGTATTATTCTTCAATTTCATTTACATCACTAATATTACATCATCAATTTATCGTACACTGTTAGATATCAAAGGAGGTTAGATATCAATGGTAACCTCCAATCCTTTGAATTAAATAACATTTTGTTATTTTTAACTTTCATGTGTGTCAAAATGTAAATCAATTTATTTATGTGATTGAATTGCTTAGTTTCAAAATAAACAACGTCCAATGTATGCACTTAATAAACAATAAACTAAATTTGAATAAAATTTAATACATTTTTTTTTTAGTTAAATTGTTTAACTCCATTATTTTAGTTAAATTAACAATATAATGAATAAAAATAAAATGGCGACGTATAGAAGTTATTAAAAATAACTCAAATTGAATATAATTTGATATTACAGTATAGTACGTAATTGACGAACATGATCGATCGGAAGATTATGATACTGCATCTCCAATGGTCATAGTGGAATGTCGGCTTCGTCCAATAAGAGTATCATCCAATAAGAGTATCCTTATCGTGAATTGAATCCATCTATCAAGTCCAGCCGTCATGATTGGTGCTTAAGGGTGGTTTGTTGCTCGGCTTAGAACAAGATACCTTGATTGAATAGCGAGTGATATACGAGCATGGATAACGAAAAAGACGGCGCAAATCTGCGGGCTCAAAAAGTTTAGCCGATAAATAACCTTTAACGAGCATCGCGATATAGATACGAATTCGATAAAGTACAACACTCTCGAGATAACGTTGGTATACTCCGAGAATTTTGTTACTACCATCATTCCAGAAAAATTATATTTACGAAAAAATTGCTCGATTGCAAAATAAATTAAACTTAGAATTGTAATAATATTAACAACTTTAAAAGCACAGTAAAATAAATGAGATATTTCATCTTTTAATAATTAACAAGATGAAATATATCATGAATTAGAATAAAAAATTAATTTATACTAAAACTTGAATATAATTTCAATCTCAAAGATATTACATAATAACAATTTAACGGATGGTCTAATTAAATTTCCGCACATTAATATAAATTAAACCTTCTCAAATTTTATACATTTCTGTCCATAAATTTTGCGAAACGTCTGCTTGCTCAAATTTCAACTTAAATTAAATTATAATCTCTTAATAATATTAATAATATTGAAATTAAATTAATATTAATTTCTATATCTCTCTCTTTATTATAATAAATTTAATTACACGATAATCAAAAATGTCATGTGCCATCATGATTTAAGTGTCATAAAAAAATAAATGGTATTAAATCGGCATTAAACTGGCAATAAAAAATTAGCATTCGTCAATAAATACTTTATTACTGCTTCTTTGTGTTTCTACTCATCATAACTACTCCTCCCTAATACTTTCCCAACTCGATATTAATTGTTCATATTCGCGACAGCGTTGACAGGGCGAGGAGTCTCGTTACTAAGTGCGAGATGCATGCATTATCCTTTGTTCTATGATAGAATATGCGGCTTTTGGTACCGACCAGCATGAAGCAGTACATACGTCATTGTCCAACGGGTGTTCTGCGGTGGTAATTGTCATTTGATCTCGGTAACCCTCCCATATATATGTAGCACCCGCAGTTCCTACCAGCCTCGCAGACATTCATCATTTACAGACAATTGCTTCAACTTGCCTTGCACGATGCGTAAGCTACTACTAGGTAACCCTAGTGAGACATCCACCGACGTTCATTGATGTAATATATATTCTGCATGCGATTGCAATCGTAAGATGATGCGTGTATAACGCGACATGCCTTTGACGAATCATCGTCACTGCAAAGTGTAATAGTTGACGGCGCCAATCGATACTGAAACGATATTCTCGACGTGGAAAGAAAAACTCATACCCGTTACCGCGAAATAATTACATCGCGGATGAATATCAATATTATCTTTTTGAGAAATAAATGCCGTATTTCTCATGGGAGGGCAAATGTACCGCTTACTGAAACTTAGCTAATCGAGGTATTAAGCAATTCTATCATAATTTATTTAGCCATTTCCATTAGAAGATTCTAAAGTCACTCGCATCGATCTTAATATTGTTATGAATTAATTGAGGCTTTTAGCACTTAATAAATTTAAATTTACGTTGAATTTATTATCAAACAAAATATTAAATGCTTTCTAAGAGAAGGCACTGTGTGATCCATTAAGAATCTACCGGTTCCGGAAAAGTCAAAGCTCATTATATCAGACAAAAGAGATTGAATTATGTATTATTTAACTCTTTACTGTTTTAAAAATGTGTCAATTAATAATTTAAAATTGATATTAACCGTATAGTTTTTAAAGTAATATACGTTCCACTTTAGCAAGAAGGGTTATAGGGAAGATAGAGAATCTCAGAGACTCCATCAACAGTCTATTTTATAAAGCTGTTAATTAAGGACAAGACCATGGTCACGTTGCGCGTTAGTAGGAATATCTTGAAACGCCTTATGAATATTTATATATACCAGGCTGCAGGTAATTATACTAGGAGTCGCTACATGGATCCCCTACCGTTTACGTCTACTTACTACTTTAAAATTTATTAGCTTTTAGTTTTTATTCTGAAATAGCATTTAAAATATAAAAAGTTTAGCTATATTTCATTTTAACATATAATAAGAAATAAAAAGCAATTCAACAGAATACACACTAAATACAATACGCAATTAATACTCTTTCCAAATGATTGACATAATAGGTCTGTTTTTTTTATTCCCGCACTCTTTGAACTGATGCACACGGTGCAATAAGTGAAATGAAACAAACGTTTGAAACAAATTTGTTTTACTTCAACTTATTGCATCGTGTGCACCAGTTCAGAGAGTGCAGAAATAAAAAGACAGACCTAAAGTTGCAAAATCAAACCAATAGTTATACATTCATTTGTTAGCTAAAAGATATGGTATAAACGTTCTCAAAAAACATATCAAGTTGCTGAGTTTAATTCAAAAGCGAAAAGGCTACCGCGAACAATGTGTAATTAGGAAAATAATCTGAAAACTCAGAGGTTATAAAGAGAAAAGAACAAATTACATGTACTAATTATTTGCATAAATATTTATGGTAAAGTTACTTACAAGCTTGCAAGAACACATGTATTTCGTCGGTATGCCTGAATCTAAAACGCATATGCTGTATTAGGTAAATGGAAATTAGCAAAATGTGCTTCTACGCGTAATAGGATAGCGAAAATCAGCTTAACGCGAAATCACCGTGAGATGCAAATCCAGATTTTTACAGTATGGGATTTGCCGCTGAGATCTCTGCCCGCGAAATATTCGCCTTGGCGCATTACTAGTCAGACACCATAGATCTGAACGGGAGCACTCCAAGGCAGTAGTCTAAATCTACTGCGGTTTTGCCGTGAATCTCAGAGGTAACATACCGAGAAACTCTGTTTACGGCCGAATCCTCAGGATCGCTAAATCCAGGTTACTCATTTCCTCTACATCGA
>Ga0157363_1003692_pt1 | contig 13889 bp, 10 predicted proteins | sample AttsexASBM1_FD_111477 | JGI IMG/M metagenome (GOLD analysis project Ga0157363, IMG submission 111477) | Fungus gardens microbial communities from leaf cutter ant in Ribeirão Preto, State of São Paulo, Brazil - Atta sexdens ASBM1 | ecosystem: Host-associated > Fungi > Mycelium > Unclassified ...
GGTTATGTTGACAGATGCCCAAGTTTATTGTATGACGTCTATGATCTATTTATTTCGACCACCACTTACCGCTAAAGCCATCTATAGGAAAACGGCGGAAGCAAAGTTGTACACCTAATACAATAGGTGAGTTATAAATAATCTTAGAAATTAAAATATATATTGACTCATCCACATATTTATGTCATATAATGTTATCGCATAATTACATAGTCATTTTCTTTTGAATTTTCCAAAACGTCAGACTTAAGCATATTGTCTCTCAATTGTGGTGACATTGGAACATAACTGGAAGAATCTGTGAGAGTATTTTTTTGCGTACATATTGTATTTTGCCTTGATTTAAAATGATTAGAAATTTCTTGATGACAATACTGATCTGTATCCATCCTGTTTTAAAAAAAACCGAATTCATATTTTTAAACTGTTCTAATTTTATATTTAATACTTTTCTCAGGAGGTAATTGTAATTAAATAAAATAAAACAATTTTACCTATCTTCTTCTGTATATTCTGGCTTATGCTTCTGTCGTGGTGGTAATGCTGGAGGTTCCATTTGCAAATTGCATGAAATTTTATCTGTATCCTTATATTCATTGGAAGTGAATGACATTTTAGGAGAACAAATATTATCCATAATTTCTTCATAAATTCCAGAAGCAATAGAGGTATTGGATTTTCTATGGTTACAGGAATGAAGTTTTTCACTGTACATTAAATTAGGTTCCGAGTGGTACATATTCTTCGCAACTTTAGTGCTGATCGATGTTCTTAAACTGTTTTTCAAATTTAATATGCATTATTACATTAATATTGTTACTTAATTTTCTATATACAGAATGACAAAAAATTTTGGTCACAGTTTTGCGTGTTTATTAAATTATTCAGGTAACAAATTGACGTTATTTATCATCATTTTCATCAGCGTGCAATCTAGATATAGTGTATAAATATCAAAGAGAGAATTCTACATCAAAAGAATTTAATCAGTTAATGGACTAAAGAATGCTCTGTTGACTGTCTAAGAGACAGTTTATTGGTGGAAAGATATTCCATCCAGATATACCATCATTGATGCGTTCCCAAAGCACTTTAAAACTTGTTTCCAAATTAAAAGTTTAGCATTTTATATTATTTTTAATATTTAATAAAATATAATTAACACTCTTAAAGTTTATTGTAAATACAATTATTATTAACTTGATAAACACAAAACTTTCTGGTTACTTTTGTTGTCATCCTGTTTAATGATACACACCATTTAGTGTCAGTATTAAGCATACAAAGAGATGCATCACTCTTTAATGGTGAAGAAAGACTGATTTCATTGTGTTTCCTTGTTTCAAGATTCTCACTATCAGAATGTAAAAATTTTTGTCGATGTTTCGGACCACGACCCTGTGTTACCAAGTCTTGAAGTAATTTATTAGCATCAAGACAAAATATGTAGAGTTCCCCAATGCCACAGCAAAACTCTTTGCTAGTATGTATTACACAAATACGCTTCACATCTTCTGGACGACCTGCTGCCATTAAATGGAATTGAGTGAATTCTTTCCATTTAAAAGTTTTAGTTATCTCGCCTGTGTGAACATTTCTAATGAAAATTCCTGTTTGATTGGCGATCAAATCTCCATATAAACCTGCCAAACAATAAAAATCACATTGATATTCATAGATTTACTAAATTGAGAACATATATTCAATGACATATATATCTAGATCAAACATATAAATGTTTTTTCCTAAAAAATGTAAAATTGACATATTGAAAAAGTACTGTTTTTATATTTTTCCCTTTTATTCCTTCAAGTATCAGAGTTGATTGAAAAAAGGAAAGTATATGTTGTATACAGTTTTCTCCTTTTAATTAACATCGATTACTTAAAGAAAAAGAGATTATACATAATGATAGAAAGAAGTCTACATAATTAATTGTTCTTCATTGTATAACTTCTCTATCAACCAGTTAGTTTCATCAGAAGTTAAAAGCTTGATTTAATTGTATGTATTGATACTTTTCAGCAAGAGACAGTATAAAACACAATGATCATTTCACACTTTGTTCAACAAACGAAAATGTAATAATTCACTGTGTTATACCATACATGTTTCTTATTGAAAAACACTCTTAAGCTTGATTTTGCCAATGTAAGATTGACTTTAATCTCGGTTCAATTTATTCTTTATCTTTTCCTAATTTTAAGAATTAGAAAAACATAAAAAATAAGTTAATTAAGATTGAAGTTAATCTCATATTAGTGAAACTGGGTCTGTATCGTTGGCTAGCTCCAAACTAACAATTATACCAACCAATTAAACCCGCTGCCTTTGAATGTGCATTATCAATCATGGATACATCATATGATCTTTCAATGCAACAATGCCTTCTGGGCTTCAATAAGTGTCTGATATTCGCCATCCAACGCTGTGTTTCAGTCTCCGAATTAGCGGATAATGACAACAAAGGCTTCCTATCCACTGCCGATGATATACTGAATGCGAATTGCTTCGTTCTGGACAGAATACGATGTACGATGGCATTCGGTGGTATCACAACTGAGCTGTCCTTCTCGTTTTGCTTCAAAGCATTGTCATGATAGCTAAGTTTCTGATCAAACTGCACTTGCAAGCCGAGACCGGGTTTCAACTTCCTTATTGAGCACCATAAACGTTTCCATACCTTCGACAGAACCAAAGCTCTTTTCCTCACTCTTTGTGCGATCTTTGCGTTATATCTTTTTCTCGTAGATTTAACGTAGAGAAATCCACAAATTTCCGTGTCTTGCATACTCATTCTCTAAACAGGCACGTCAAATTGGCACAGGGATGTCTTAAACAAAGACGCCTTAAAGAAGATATTCAGAAGACCTCGTGCACCTTAAATTTTGATAAAAATACACCAAATCGATGTTTTCCTATAAAAAAAATTAATTTGATAAGAAAATAGGCTAATTATTGAGATTTATTCTTCACCTCCGATATTAATAAAATCAAACTCATTCAATGCGATTCTGCATGAAATGAACGAATCTGGCAGAAAAGTGTCGCTCTGCTCCGTTAAGGCGAATCAAGACATTAATTGTTAGAACTGACAGATATTAGGAATCTATCAGGAAAACTATCACATCAAATGCATTGGGTGCATTCAAAACAACACTGAGCGGTTGTGTCGTAGTTCTGAGTTCTGACTTCGGGCTAAGAGCCCGAGCACAAGAATTGTCGTAACACTTACCTAGGCTACGTTCCAAAACTTCCTCTCCGAGGAAAATTTTACTCGAAATATATAATACACGTAACGTATACTATAGCATATAGAATAAAATCTTTTTCGGAGAAAAAGTTTTGGAACGTAGCCTAAGTAGACGTAAGTAATGCACAAGCTTTGGCGTATGACGTACGATTTATTGCCGTCTCTTGGAGACACGACAATAAGTTGTATGTCATAAGGTGACATACAACTTGCTTCTGTTACTTACGTCTACATTTAAGTCTAAGGTCAGGTTCACACCTTGACGGAAAAGCGGAAAACGGAAAAGCAGAAGCTAATCAGAACTCGCGAAAAGATAGAAGCAGACAAGCGAAATGTACCGCCTACTACTATTGCGAATTCCGATTGGCTTCCGCTTTTCCGCTTTCCGCTTTTCCATCAAGATGTGAACTCGGCCTAAGTAAGAGTTACAATTCTCAGATTCTTCCGAATGCACTCATTCGATATTTTAGAATCTAACGGATTATGCCAATCAGATGAAAGTAAAAATCTAGATAGTAGATACCAAAGTAGCGCATCCTCCATTTTGTGGACCTACTAACCATATACTAATAATATGCATTTATTGGATTACAGGCAACTAAATCGAAATGACAAACGAAATAGCCAATAGGAAAACTAACTGTTCAGCTCAGATAAAAGGATGCGCTACTTTGATATCTAGGGGATCGATTTTGTATCTTGAAATGAGGTGAAAATTATAAAAGTGAGCGAATTTACTAGAATACTGTTTATTTCATTGGTCAATACCTAGTAAATTTGCTCGCTTTTGTAATTTTCACTTTATTTGAAGATACAGAATCGACCCCCGTAGTTTTATCTGCGCATGTATTAGGCCGGAATCAGACTATGCATTGAAGATTGGCTGCGTTCAGCAGACTTAACAGTTAAGTGAGTGCTCGCTGCTATTAATATATTCTTCTAAGATTTAAAATCTGGTTGGACGATTTAAAAGAATACACCAATAACAGCAAGCGTTTAAATAAGCTAAATAAGCCATTGAGATTGAAGATTAAAAATTGAAATTTCATCACTAAAGACAAAGAAATTTTGGCTCCTTTTGTTCTGATTGGTCAAACTTAAATCTTTCATTTTCAATCTCATTCATCAATGTATAGTCTGATTCCGGCCTTAGGCAATGTGAAAGGGGGTTTTTTCCTTCTCAAATATTTATTTTTACGTGAAAACACATCAATTGAGTGTAATTTTATCGAAATTTAAGTGAAACCGATTATATTAAATATTTATTTATAAATAAAGCAGTAAAAATGTTTATCGTAGAGAAGGAAATGTTACAAATCATTCAGAATAGAGTGACAAGAAATTGTCGCGCTTTGTAATAATCAACTTATGTTAATATACAATTTTTGCTTAATATGACACGCATAAAAATGCGTAATGTTATGTTGAATTCATTGTACATCGAAATCATCCGTGCCGTTCGCAATGCGAGACTTTTCAAACATCAAAGGTTACAAAATCATAAGATAAGAATCTTGATTTTAAAGAAAAAAAACTTTATTTAACTAATTACATTCAATTAGTTTTATACCTTGTTCTAGAGAATGGACGTATTCATCAAGCAGGTATTTCTCCACACAAGCGACAACCGCAGAATACAATGTACCAGTTGAAGCCATTCGTAACTTTAGTATAGTTGCACATGTCGACCATGGTAAAAGTACATTAGCAGACAGATTACTGGAATTAACAGGTGCTATAAAGGTAAATTCTGGCAAGCAGATTCTGGATAATCTGCAAGTGGAGAAAGAACGTGGGATCACAGTGAAAGCACAGACGGCGTCACTGTTTTATTCATATCAAGGCAAAAAGTATCTTCTGAATCTCATCGATACGCCAGGACATGTGGACTTTTCAGCAGAGGTTCATCGATCACTGGCTCCTTGTCAAGGGGTTATATTACTGGTCGATGCTAATGATGGTGTTCAAGCACAAACGGTAGCCAATTATTATTTAGCGCGAGAAAAGAATCTTGTAATAATTCCAGTAATTAATAAAGTGGACTTGAAGAATGCCAATCCCGAGAAGGTCAAGGAGCAGTTGCAAATATTACTTGATGTAGATCATGTAGATGTTATAAAGATATCTGCCAAGTTGGGCATTGATATCGATAAAGTTCTAGATGCTATAATTGAAAGAATTCCACCGCCTATGGTAGCTAGAGATAAGCCTTTCCGAGCATTGATATTTGATAGTTGGTATGACAAGTATAAAGGGACGATTTCTTTAATTTATGTGAAAGATGGAGCATTATCAGTTGGCAAACAAATTAGTTCTGCATATATGAAAAAATCATATGAAGTTCGAAATATTTTTCTTCTCAGACCTTACACAGAAAATGTGAAAACAATGTGAGTGAGTATAACTCTTATTATATAAACTAATTATTCTTTATTATAAATTAAATTGGAGAGTTTGATAGGTCAGAGAAAATTTTAGAAGTAATTCTAAATAATAAAATAGATGAAAGTTTCAAGAATAATAAAATTGAGATAATGGTTTAATTTTTTTATATAAATTCTAAATGTTTAAATATTTACATAAAGATTAAATATTTATGTCTAACATGCACATGAATATTTAAATATATTTATAAAAAATTTGTGTGTGTGTGTGTGTGTGTGTAATAAAATTTATCACAATTTTATTTTTTATTCTTGATTTCTTATTTTATCATCTAAAATAAAGCTCCTTAAATCAATGTAATTCTTTAAGGGACCAATAAAAATATTAATTTAACTTCTTAAATTTTTTTTCTTTTGCCATATATCCTGAATATAAATATATATATATATATATATATATATATATATATATATATATGTCTGAGATTTTTAATTTGTGTTATTTAACGTAATGTAGATTTGCTGGACAAGTAGGTGCTATTTCATGCAATATGAAGTCTAAGGAGGCTCATATCGGTGATACTTTGCATCTACGGCATCAGCCTGTTGATTCCTTGGAAGGATTCAATCCACCAAAGCCAATGGTGTTTGCAGGAGTATATCCAATGGATCAGTCACAATTGTCCTCTTTACAAGCAGCTATCGACAAACTTGCTCTAAATGACAGTGCTGTAAATGCCACTTTGGAATCAAGGTAAAAGTTATATCTCCTATAAGCTTTATGAATGAAAATTGTTTTCTATAAATGTTGATAATATAAAATCCTGTCCCAAATGAATGTAAACTACATAAATAATAAACATGTTGATAAAACGATGAAAAAAAAAATATTACAGTGCTGCACTTGGAAGAGGATGGAGAATTGGTTTTTTAGGTTTATTGCATATGGAGGTCTTTATTCAACGTCTTGAACAGGAATACGAGGCACAGCCGATAGTTACAGCACCTGCAGTGACTTACAAAGCAAAGATTTTTGGCAGTAAAAATATAACGAAATATCGAGGCGATACAGTGATCTTTAATAATCCAGTACATTTTCCAGACCCCCAAATTGTCACTGAATTTTATGAACCTATGATTATTGCGACAATCATTACACCAGGTATTTGCAATTTTACAGTAAAGTACAATTTAATTCATTCAAAATTGAATTTAAAGATATATCCAAAAAGAGAAAATAAATACATTTTCGAATACTTTGATCAGGAATTTGATGACTTTTTTCTTATTTTTATTTTATTTAATACTCGTAGATTATCAATCTACAATGTTTTGTAAAATGTATAGATACATACATGAGAGAAATCATATCACTTTGCTGGGAAAAACGAGGTGTAGAAAAACTGAACAAGGCTATTGGCAATAACAGATTCATGCTGCAATATGTGATGCCATTGAGCGAAATAATTCTCGACTTTCATGACTCTTTGAAGAATATAAGTTCTGGTTATGCTAGTTTCGATTACGAAGATTATGGTTATCAAATGGCCAACATAGTGAAGGTAATTTTTAAATGCCATGTATAAATTATTCTTGTACAATGTTATACTTTTTAATGGTATTTATTTTGATATATAAATTTTAGGTGAATATTTTATTAAATGGAAAAATGGTAGAAGAATTATGCACAATTGTACATAAAACAAAAGCGTCTCAGATAGGCAAGAAGTTATGTGTCAAGCTTGTTGATACTATTCCTCGACAACTGTTCGAAATAGTGATCCAAGCAACAATAGGGAGTAAAGTAATTGCAAGAGAAACTTTGAAGCCTTATAGAAAGGATGTAACAGCGAAATTAGTAAGTAAATGTTTGTATACTTTATATTAAAAAATAGAGCAGACTTTAAATTTGGGATAATTGCACTAATTTCGCGTTCACTTTTTTTTCAGTACGGTGGTGATGTTACTAGAAGAAAAAAATTGCTGGCGCAACAAGCAGAAGGAAAGAAAAAAATGAAGATGATAGGAAAAATTTCCTTACCACGCGACACTTTCATAAGCGTACTAAAAAAATACTAATGTTTTTATATGTACTTTAATATGTAATTATTATACACACAAAACACAAAGTAATAAATATAAGCAATATAACATGTGAAAGTGCTCTAAGGTTCAGTTTCACAACTTAATTCCACATCCACGATACGATTTTATCAATAATGTCAAAATATGGATATATTGGGTTGTCCGCAAAGTTCCGACTAGTAACCTATATAATTTAATAAATATATACTAAAATTTAAATTTTCTGCTTTTCAATTTTCCTTCAACATTGGCATGAACTTTCCGGACAACCCAATAGTAATATAGTTGGTGAAAATGAATGTATGTACAGTTCGTAGCAAGAATGCCTGGGATTCGATTTTAGGGGTCTACATTTTATTCTTAGTTATTGTTACATTCATGGGTGTTAAAATCTGATACGATCGGATGTTATGTCAGCGATCATAAATGTATTGTAGTATTTGTGAATTGCTTTTTGACAGCTGATGTAATTAGTTTTAATCAGCGAAATCTCTCTTTATCAGATAATCTAGTAATTAGTAGGTTGAAGATCTTTCAATATTTCTCCATTCGGAAAAAGATGGCAAAAGTTTTTTCAATGAAATCTCTAAAATACTCCAAAACTTAATTGAAAGGAAGTGTGTCGAAGTCTTCAATATATCAGACACTTTGTAGTTTTGTTTTGAAAAAGTATAATTGCTCTTACTTGCCAATAAGAAAATATACTTTGTGAACTGTTTTTCTTACACAGGTAATAATATAAATAAGCGAATAAGATAGTCAAAAATGGAGTGTTTGTGGCAAGAAGTGTTTTATTAAAGACAAGCACAGAAAGGTATTTCCAGATATTTAATCATAAGAAATATTTCAGAAACCCACTACGTGATTAAGAATGATGGTTAGTAAAATTCTTTATATTGCTGTTTCTTATTCAATCTCAGTGAAGATTATAATCTTGGCATAATATATGAGTGACAGAATTAAAATTAAATTGCAAATTTCCTAAGAATGTATTCTGAATGTATTCTGTATAAGATTTTTCCCATATGTGTAATATTTTATTACATACTTGCTTTTAGACGATTAGGAAACAATAAAAAAAAAATTAAATAAAATTCAATAATCATTATAATATTTAATAAATCGATGTAAGTTCTTATTGCTCAATAGAGATTTATATCTCTATGGCGCAATAAAAACTTATTTCTCTGAAAGAAGAATTGTCTCCTAATCGTCTAAAAGCAAGTATATAATAAAAGGATGGTTCACTTGCACACTGTAACAATAATTCACTGAGACTTTTCACCTTTTTTTTGATAACTCTTCAGAATAGTTACCTCATCTCCGATTTCGATGAAATTACGCTCATTTGACGCGTTTTTGCCTAAAATGAAAGAATCTGGCAGAAAAAAGTCCGAGCCTGCCCTATGAAACGAGATATTGAGCGTTAAAGTTGATAATTATTAAGGTTAGAAAATCTGTCATGTGAAGTGTATAAACAGAAGATTACGCCGCCCCGAACAAAAAAAAATAACAATCCTACCTACTTGGGGCCTCACTACCTAGAAGTTGCAGCCTAAACAGTAAAAAGATCGCTTTAAGAAGACTGTTCTCACTTCTCACATCTCTGTCTTCATGGATTAAGAAATATTCCAAGGGGACACTATATCAATATATCAATATATCAATGGCCTAGTTTCCATCGAGGTTTAACCCGGAATCATTCTTTTTCTTCTTAGGGACTCCGCACAATAAAAGGAACAGGGAACAGAGAATAAGAATTTCAACTTATCAGAAATGATATTCCACAATACATGATTCTGGGCTGCGTTCGGAAATATCACTCGTTGATGTATTTTGGTGATTTCAATAAAGAAGTAGTGGGGGTATCGTGCCTTTGGATGGTGGAGTGTTCCCGAATGGCTTCCGTGTGGTGTGTGTCATATCAATTCCACTTCACCGTTCACGTTTAACCCTAACCTCGAGCTAAACAATTCACCGGTGAAAAAAGGTGAAATGATTGTAAAGAATAACAATGACGGTATATATGATGGTAAAAAGAAAGGAATATAAGTCATTCTTTCCACAATTACCGGCGCCTATTAAACATTTCACTGGATCGTACTGGATAATTATATATTGCTATATCGACTTTAGACAATGATAAAATTTTTCATCGTGAAAATTCGAGTTAATATAACTTCTACAGTGAGTCGATAGTCTTATGGGCCTTCTACAGCCATAGATCATAAATTATAAGTCATAAGTTAGAAATTAATCACAGTAGTCAAGTTTCTGACTTTTGATTTATGACTTACAGCTCATTGATCTCATAGTAGGTCTATTATTATTAATCTTAATCGATGAATTTGATCAATCAGCGTTAGTTTTACAAGTTGGCTATTGGTCAACTTTACCGACTAAGACTTACGATTATCGACTCATTGTAGAATAACAAGTAACCAACCATATTCTGATTGTAACTTATTATTGTAAATCCTTAAAAAAAATTGACATCATTGATATAAAACTTTAGATGTTGGTTGTTGCTTCATCATCCAAAGATCTATTAGTTCCTGCGAGGCTTAGTGTCGATTTTAGAACAGTTAATTTTGTTCTAAATAGTACTGGACACATACAATTTTACAACATTTTTACAAATAATCTGTTGTATAATGTAAAATATTATTAAAAGCAGAGCAATATAAAAAAAAAATTAGAATAAAAATAAATAAAAAAATAGTAAAACTTAGACAATTAGACAAATTTTCTAGATTAATATAATTGTTCAAAATTTTTTTACCCAAGAACGCAATGTAATTGTCCTTTTTTCCCATTCCATGGAAAAGAAGAATTTCGATTGGTCGATTCCCTTATGCAATACGCGTTATGCAAGTCTGAGGTGTGTTCAAGAAATCTGGGTATTGATAGGATGAGATAAACCTCTGGGTGCACCCCAAAATGATCGACGAAAGAGTTTCTGAACGCCTTGGGTGATAAACATCAGTGAAGATTGAGAAAAGGTATGAAAGTAAGAATAATTGCTGTTATAATCACGAAAAAGTGATCATATTTGTTCTATAAATCAATTAAACGTAGTGACATTGCGCATGCGGGGCGACTTTTACCCAACTGAAAAGTAGGTTGACGATAGAGTGGTCTTAGAGTAATCTAAATCATTTCTGAACACTTTGGGTAAATTATACCTGAAGTTTCTGAACGTTTGAGACGCACACATCTAGAGCACTCCAAAGTTACCTAGGCGTAATTTCTGAACGCACCTCTGTGCTGCGGTCATAACACACCGGTTCACACCAATTCCCCTTGCTTTTCGCATGGATTAGTTTAGTGGCACTCGGTGTGACTCTTGTTTCCGAACGATCTCATACTAGTGCACATCGGTACATACGAGATTTCCGAACGGCCGATGTGTATATAGTGGCACACCAGTGAGTGTTTCGAATGCAGCCGATTTCTGATAAGTTGAAATTCTTAGGGGCTAGAATAAAAATTTCAACCTATCAGAAATCATGTATTGTGGAATACATGATTTCTGATAAGTTGAAATTTGTATTCTCTGTTCTCTATTCCTTTTATTGTGCGGAGCCCCTAATGCTATCGCGCTATTGGCTCTACGACAGCGTTAGTAGCGTTTGTGTCCATAGCGCGAATAGTGTCTCCCCAAACACACCTACTGTATTTCTACGTTTGCACCGTCTAATAATTTTATACATCTATGGTTGTATAGTCGTTTTCTGTCGTATAAATTTAGTTATTAAATGTAATTAAATAGATACTTAAATATGCTGTTAAATATTCATGTCAAATTTGATATAATTAAATGTACATTGTACACACGAGTTACGAAGTTATGATGAAAAACAGGTTGTTTTTGTTTTTTCTTCTCTAAAATCGCGAAGGAAGCGTTGATTACAGTTTCGAATCATGAATATCATGTGCGACGTTGTTAAAACAGTTGGGTACTGGTCTGCACTCCAGATGTAAAATATGATGAATTAGTAGACAGCGTGAGCTTAATTTTTAAAAAATTTAGGTAAGAGGACATAATATTAATAATAATCTTTATTGATTAGCCTGTTGGCCAAAGCCACTTGAGACTTGATTTAAATTTAATTCTTTAATTCTTTATATTCTTACTCGTATTCTCTTTTCTTTTGTTTTTCTTGTTTTTTTAATTTTTCATCCAATCATCCTCCTTTCCCCTCTAAAATTCCTTTTTATTAAATAAATTAATTTTCTACATGCATATTTATATGTTCTATTTAAACCTCTTCTGCCTCTACATCTACAATGAGTCAGTAGTTTACAGTTGATGAGTTGCAGCCAGCAACCAACTTCTACTGACTACCAATGCATTATAGATTCAGACTTTCATATGTTATATTTTTTCTATCTTTCTCTTCTAATGTTTATTCTTTTTCTTTTCATTTCCATTATATAATAATATTATTGCAGTATTATCTGGTATTAATGTAAACTATTTTTGACATATTACCTACAAAGATGTTATAAAATATTGCACAATACATCAATTTCTATAAATTTAAAATCTGTTCCTTAAAGCTGAATTAATATATACTAGTACTTAAAATCAAATAGATATAAATAATGAATTCAGTCACTTGTATTACATTAGATTAGTTTATACTAAAGCTATTATATATGCCAATAACAAAGTTAAATATAGAGAAGCATACAAATATTCTAAACAATTAAATATGCAATAATGATATTATTGAATATTTAATTGTTTATCATGTTGTTTAATAGAATATGCATCTGTTATTTTATTCTTAAAATTGATTATGCCATTGCATTTAAATACTTTATATAAATCTTTAATATATACTAATCCAATATAAGTCTTCTTTGACTTTGGGTGGCCCTGATCCTCTTTTCGAGATTTACTTTGTCAGTTTTCTTCGAGATGTGATAAAACAAATATAAAAAAAACAAATATAAAAATTGGAATGCAATGCACCGCCTACCTCGAACTGGGCTGGTGTAACAAAAAGAGATGATGCAATCAAAATGAAAATGGAAGGCAGCCCCTAAAACACTGAACACCTGTGACCACGATGCTTCGACGTCGCTTGGACGCGCGCTCAGACGAATGAAAGGACTAATGATAATGTGATACAATTGCACAGTCGGCCACGCTTTTCAAAAATATTATATAATTGAGGTGATGCAATACTTGAAGCGAGACAAGACACGCTCGAGTGCATTCACTATAGTACAAATGACACTATAGTACAAATGATGGATTCATCATTAATCTATTTGGTAAATATGTCGATGAGAAGAACTCTCCCTATGACCTTGATCTTGATGTATGTTGTTAAGATCGTGTCCTTGGTGATCTCTAACAGGTATTAATCGTCGCTCGTTATTAGCTTCGTTATTTCATTCTTAAAAAGTTATTAACAAAAAAAGTTCAATCAAAAAACCTAATGATTATTCTACAATATGCTTTTTGTTTTCTGTTTTTTGTTTTTTACTATTTTTTACATCTTGTCTTTTTGCTTCTTATCCGGTTTTTTGTTCTATGTCGCCAGAGATAAAAATTAACTTCGGAAGAAAGAGAACTCGTAGCAAGAAATACATTTGTCGATAAAATGATTGCAAAGGAAGAAAAGCAAGAAGTAAAAAGCAAAAAACAGAAAACAAAGAGTACTTTATAGAATGGGCTTAACTTTTGGAACTCGAATGTGTTTTGATGAAACAAATTCCCTGCTTTAACAATGCAAAATATTTTCTTATATAATTTCTTATATAATTTTTGTGTTTTTAAAACAGAGAATTGTATTTGTAAAGCAGAAAATATTTTTTTTATGTATAATTTACATCTTTTCCATTCTTTTTATGGGTAGAAGTTTAAACCTAACATTTCTTCAAAATAAATACTTCAAAATAAGTAACTAAATGAATTCCTATAACAAAAAACATAAATATTCTCGATGAAGTTTTATTTGAAAAGATTTATTCATTTGAAAGAAGAATTGAAGCTTTTTTTTATATAATATTAGAGAAATGTATTCTATTAATAATAATAATAATGGTATTGGGAATACAAATTAGTTCGGTCCGTTTCCCTAAAGATGGCTCCAGCTGTTGTGAATGGTTCATAGTGACAGCTGATTTTGGCGGTTTCAGAGAGGTTAAAC
>Ga0157363_1003694_pt1 | contig 13885 bp, 4 predicted proteins | sample AttsexASBM1_FD_111477 | JGI IMG/M metagenome (GOLD analysis project Ga0157363, IMG submission 111477) | Fungus gardens microbial communities from leaf cutter ant in Ribeirão Preto, State of São Paulo, Brazil - Atta sexdens ASBM1 | ecosystem: Host-associated > Fungi > Mycelium > Unclassified ...
ATATATATATATATATATATATATATATATATATATATATATATATATATATATATACATATACATACATACATACACAGGGTGTCCCATAATTAATTAATATTTTAGGGAGTGAACAAGGATGAAATTTTGAACTAAAGTTCCTTTGCCAATTTTGGCTCATATTTATTTACCATTTATTTATTGATTTATTGATTTATTAATATGAAAAATTAGAATAAAGTTTCAATCGGGATACATAGCAAGCGCGAGGAGTTCTATGACAAACTCCGGTTGCATGCTATATTGTATATATATGGTATATCTCATTTAAAAAGGGGAAATGATTATTTTGAAAAATATTTCAAACAAAAATTGATGAGGATCAAGTAATGCATTATATATAGGCATGCGATGGATCTTGAATGGCATTGTGGAGATCATATCAAGATCAATTTGAACTTTTAAAATAGAAACTCATATCTTTTATTGCATATTTTTGTTGACATCAAAACGTTTTCAAAACGCTGGTTACAAGCCCTTTTTAGTTGACATCTTCCTGTATTATGAGACTTCAAAATTTCGATATCGTTGGTGTTAACATTATCCAAGACACCGTAAAAGTCGCATGGAATTACCCCTCTTCGGAGTGCTTGATTAAAAGTGTAAATTCAATTAGAGGTGTAAAATTGAAAAATATGATCACATGAAAAAATTTTTGAGACAAAAGTTTATTTTTTTATGTAGAATAAGATTTTGTAGTAAAAAATATAAGTTCTATTTAAAAAAAAACAAAGTTAATCTTGATTTGATTTTCATGCTTCCACTCAAAATCAACGTTTTTTTTTTTATTAAAATTTACTTCCCTCGATATCGTACAATTTCGTGAAAACATGATCTAGATATTTTCATATAGTATATTATAGTTATATTCATATAGTTCCGGAAAAATTTTTTTATATCAACTTAAATGGAACATCCTGCGTATAATGTATATGCAGCAGAGTGCATATGAGAAACCAACTTTTATTCTAATTTCCAACTTGATCGAAATATAGACTACAAGCTTTGTTCTTTTGTAAGTGATCTATTATGATTTTATAATAAAATTACACATATAACAAAATTTATTTAATGTATTTATACAAGATCTATAGGAAGAACTTGCCATATTTAAATTTTTTTAGAAAGAAATCTTCAAGACTACAAAAATAATGTGTTAGAATGACGTGTGACTTTTTGAATATTAGACATAAAAAAACAGAGTTAATAAATAAGCACAAAATGTAGATTTTATCAATGTTATTGTTCTCAGTAGGGATGTTCGATCTCTAAGAAGGATTTAAAATCAATTTTTCTCTTTGTGATTTCGTTTTTGCAGATTGATTTTCGATTTCTCTACAATCTACAAAATTTCTAACATGTGATATAGTAAATTAATAAATATTCTGGAGTGTGTTCAGATTTCCACCCGAGAGCTCCCTAAGCATTTTATCCCTGTTAAATGTTAAACATTCTTGATGAACTAAGATAAATTGGTGAATAACAAGGATGGTACTTGGGTAGAAATATGTAATTGGCTAATATTTAAAATATACTACGATTTAAAATATACTACGTCTATTATTACGCGTATCGATAGATGATGGATCATACTTTGAAAATTTTTGGGTATTTCAAAAATCATCGAAAAGCAAGTGCTGTTATCTTTCTATCATTGATGTATGTTGCAGAATTTGTTTTTTACCCTCGTCATGGAAATGTAAAGGAATGTTAAGCAACGTTATGCAATTAAATTCTGTGTGAAACTTGAAAAAAAATAGTTTCAAAAACAGAAAAAGCTACTTTATTGTCTAAGTTTTTAGGAGATACAAGGCGTTCAAAGAAAGGAAAGCTGTTAAAGAATAGCGCTTTCCCATACGCTATCCTTAATGTTTCTGAAGCTATTTTTCCAAATTACACACAGAATTAATTGCATAATACAATACATTTCCGTGACGAGAGAAAAAAAACCAGCGTGCATTTCTGCAACGTGCCGACCGTTTAAAAGGTTTGAACTCAACTAAGAAGGATCCAATCATATACTTGAGATCCTTATCTAATTATAACTTCGACTTTCACTTTTTTCACGCAATCCTCCTGAGAAGCGTAAAAAAATCATTTTCATTACTATTGATAAATCTTGTATATATTTACAGGGTGGCGCACTTAAAATATTACAAGCTATTATTTTCTAGATTCTAAAAGTATGCATCAAATTGAGAAATATGTTCAGATAAAAATTTTTTGTGACTTCGAGGAGAACATAAAATGAAACCATTGATTTGACCTTGGGTGCTGTTAAGGTCAGAGCAAGGTCACTTTAAATTTAAAAACATTTTTTTGGAACTCCTTATTTTTCATTGCATATTTTTGTAACACATCTCGAGAATTTTTCAAAACACTATAATAAAATATTTTTTCGTGAAAAACTTTTCAACAGAACAAGTTATAAGAATTGAAAATGTCGGTATCGGCGGCATTATCTAAGGTATCCAAACATCAATTGAAACCTCTTGAATGTTGTTCATGTTCTTAATAATTTATTAAAATCAAAGTTACTGAAGATTGTTCTTGTTTCCATTTTTATTCATTTAAAGTGTTACTTGTCATGAGTGAAATGTGGTTAAGTTGAAATTGTGGTTAACCACAAATTAATCGATAAATGAAAAACCGAGCCTTAGTAACAATAGTAGTTATAGAGTCTTTCTTTAATGAAGCATTTTACTGTACAAATAAATTTTTATGAATTCATCTTTAAAAGATCGATCTTTCCAACGCGATCTCTGGCGAATTGATTCATGTTGCGATCAGAGATCGATTATAGATAGATCTTCAGTATATAAATCGAACATCCCTATTGACTAGGGTTATTATTAGAATTTTCTTTTTTTAGCAAATAAATTTTAAATAATTATTATTTGAGTTTAATATATTCGTGTATTTTATTTTAATTTAAAAATATTTTGAAGAAATAATTACGGCCTTTACTGAATTAAGAAATGAAATTTTTTGCATGTAGCATGTGTAGCAAGTAATTGTATGTGTAATATATGTTTTTAATTTAAGTAATTTATAATTATTGTAGCTATTATTATAATTGCAGTAGTCAGCAATATTTTGATTATAATTGTAAAATTAGAAATATTAGGGTTGCACGAATTTGACATATTTCGTGATGCTTTTCTATTGAACTATTATACATCTTTGTATTTTTTAAATTTTACATCTCAACTTTATACATTTAGTATTTGATTTTGTGAATTCAAATTTTAAATTTTAAAAAATTGGATATCTAAGAATTAAATTCTTATTTTTATTTTGAAAGTCTCAAAACATTTATCACATTTAATATCTTATGTATTTAGAAAACTACTTTCATGATACTGTTTTTAAATTTGATGGAATTTTTATTTAAATTCCGCGACTTAAAAAATTTTTTAATAAAATATTTGAAGCTTTATTTTTTCTCGTTCTCTCATGGCTAAGTGTCACGAATTTAAACCTAACTTATTGTTAGACTTAACATTAAGCAAAATTACGCGATTTCATGAAGAGATCTCTTCTTTTTCTTCCTCTTCTTTTTCTTTTTCTTCGGTGAGTTGAAGAAAATTTTGAATCAGAGAGAAGAAAAGAGAGTCTAGTATGTGTGAGTGGAACGGGAGATAGGGCGAAAGAGGGGTGACCTGTGTCTGTTGCCAGGCTGAGCATGGAGGTGTCGTGTCGCAGATGGCAGATCCCAGCCGTGAAGAAGAGCAAGTTACTCTGTTGGGTGAGGAGGGCCTCCGCGCCGGCGGCCAGGCTCTCAAGCTCGGGTAATTAATGTGTGGCGTACATCCATTTAATGCAGAGCGTGGCGACTGCTGAATACGTCCCAAGAAAAGATAAATAGATGTAAAATCAAAATTTCGGTCCTTGCATTAGAATTTAAATTTTCTTAAAATCCATTTAAAATAAAAACTGATAAATATTGTTTTGTCTTGCTTTTTTAAAATTCTATTTTTTTGTATAAATTCGTTTACTTTACAGCAGTTAATACTAAAAAAGCTATTTTGTAATTAGAATTGAAACATTGTATGTCCATAACATTTATCAGAACTTTTAAAATTAAATTGTTCAGTTCATTTCCATTATTTGTTTTTTTTTTTGCATTTTATTTCACCTTTTATTTAAAACACGATTTTTCTTTAGATTTTTTGACGTTTAAATTGTTTTCAAAGTTACATTGCTCCTTTTCAAAGTTTTTAAATATTTATTATAAGCTAATATCTCTTGAAAGTTATACATATATGAATCTTATAATGGATTAATTTTATTTATTGCATCTCGATTACAATTTCATTTAAATTTCTTTTTTTATTTATATTCTGAGTTCTATTAGATTTAATCCAGGATATGTAATTCCGAATCATCACGTTCTGCATTTTAATTTCCACATGACCGAGAATCAGTACATAACGTCGCATGCCTATAGTTTGTGTTGCAGAATACGAACCCGATGCACTGCTGCATTTCGCAATAGTGCTCGATCACTAACACTGATCCTCAAATTACTGACACGAGTGTATATGTATATCTCTTTTCTTGACAATTCTCTTTAACAAAAATATATTTTATACTTCTTTGTCACTTTGTATTGTGACTAGTATTATCTTTATTTTTATATAATACATAAAGCTGTTATATAATTTGTTGTTATATATTATTTTAATAGTTTTTTTTCAGAATTACTTTATAGCGGCATGCTTAATATGAAAAATGAATAAATATCGATGTTTATTAATCAGTAATCCGAGGATCAAGAGTAAGTCAGGAAATGTGTAGCCAAATAAACAAAATAACGCGGTAAAATATTCTTATATGTACTTTCGAACGCGAGACCGAAATGTCGTAGAATCGAAAATGAACCGAGTGTTTAACACGGTCTTTATTATATTTATAAAACAACTGGTCAAAATATCACTTTTTTTCTCTTTTCGAAGTGTCATACTCAGAAGATTTTTTTCGGTCTGAACATGATGTCGTCAGAACGACATTGTTTGCGTAACACACCAGGATTTTAAGTAAATTGAGATAAAATAGGCTTAAGATGCCATTTTTAATCCATTTTGCTCAAAATATTAACGTGCTATATAAATTCTGATATCGTGTTCGACACGAAAAAAATCTTTGTAATTTGTACTACAAATTTGATGCTTCGGAGAGAATTTGATATCGAATTGTATAGTACGTAATACCTACACTTACAGTAAATTATTCTTACGTAAGAAATTTCAGTATTATATTACAATATAATAAATTATAAGTTAATAACACACTTAAAAAATGAAATTTGAAAACTCGAGTCGTTATCCTTGTATATCTAACATCTCTAGTATGTAGGAAATTGAAGTTTTTTGAATTCTTATTTTCTACTTGAATTCTAGACTTTCTACTGTTTAGAAAATTCAAAATAACTTTAATTTTCAATAAATCTTAATTTTGGAATTGAATAATGATCATTTGCAGCTAACTAAAAAAATTAATCTTTTTGCTGCAGATAATTTGTTATTATTAAACATATGTATAGTTGTTGCAAGAGAACGCTAATATCAGCGAGTACTCAAATCTGCGATAAATATCGTATTAAAGACTCGGTTTTCGCACAGAATTAAAATTGCGCCCAGTACAGAGTTTTCCTACGTACGCGCAAAGTTCAAGGAAAAGAAAAGTTTCGTAGAGGGTTTTAATCAAAGAAGTACGCCGCATCATTTTCGAATCTTTTTCCTCTCCCCCCCCCCCTCCCGTCAATCTTCTCCCTTTCCTCTTTCATGTAATCATAATCGCTACATCGAAGACCCGGTACTCACTCTAGACCCTAGATCCTAGATAGTAGAGATGTCCTACGTCAGTGTGTTCTGTGATTACAGCAGCACCTGTATACTGCGGCAGACGCCATAGGAGCACATTATAGGAATCCGCTCAGGCAAGCTGTTATCAACCGTTATTATTTGCGAATCTTGTTTGCAAAAATATTTTCTTTGCCTCGATGTTGTTGCCTGTGTCTATCCAAGATTCTAGTCGCTCAACGAACGGAGTCGTACTTTGCGTTGCTGGAACACCCCCTCGCAAAGACCGTTTTAAGTCCCGTACCCCTTGTCTCTCGACATACGAGGTTTCCTTTCCCCGTTGAAGTTCACTTGTGTCCACTTCATAAAAAAATTTGTATAATCTGAATCATTCCCCGATTCTAAAATTGTTGCTCAATTTTTATGTGTCAGAGATTTAGGTCGGTATTCATAGTCAGTTCTTATATTTAAAACCTTAAGTACAGTAGAGTATTTTAAGATGTCATAAATCAGAATCACATTAATTTAAGACATTATTTAAGACGGTCTTGTAATAGGAACGGACTATAAACGCCGATCAGGTTCCTAAAATCATAAATTTCCGGATTTTCCAAATTTTTTTCTTATTAAGGGAATTCTAATGTTTTCTGTTTTACCGATCGAATTTCGATCGATTATTTTTCATGTGAATATCTTTATAATTATTTTTACATAACTATTTTTACCAGATTTAAAAATCTTTTTCTACAATTAAATTCTAAACAATAATATAGTCCAAGCTAGCCGACTTTATGTCAAAAACGAAAAAAAGTTGGAAAATTATAATTTTTTTATCGACTTCTAGCGTCAACTCATAATAATATTTGCTTTATGTATAAGTTTTATATTTTGTACAAAACAATTTTGGTTTGGACGAGGGATTACATGAACAAACAATATTGAGTTTTTTAGAATTAGACTTAGATATCTATGAGAGCTTAATGACTTAGGAAACTTGAGCGTATTTATGACGTACTCTTTTCGGATGCGAACTCGCGCGGTATGTGAATCAAAACCAGAAAACCTTTGAGAAAGGAGGGTCAGAGGTGCAGCCTCTAGGGAGACTTTTCTCCCGCACGAACAGACAGCAAACGAAGCACGAAGATTGGACGTGCATGCAAGGTCGCATCAATTTACAAATTCGCAATAATTGCGATACGAAATTATTTTCCTTCAAATGTGCAAAGCTATCTACCGAACATGAAGGACGCCCCTTTAAGAGGCTTGCTGATCCTTTTTGGCCGCTGTGCTTCAAGCTCTGTGTCGGCAGGATACTCGTAGCAGCTTTTTTGTTTGACATCTTCTGCTTCCTTTGTGATGGTCGTTCTGTAGCTCTGACTTTCCGTGTAGCTTTATCTTTTTTATATGTTTGAACCCTTTCGGGCTCCTGTTTTCTCGGCTGCGCTGCAAAATCATTATCCAAATATTATCATTGTCCCAAATGTTTTATCATTCGGTGGATAACAAAGACAAAACGGTATTTGAGTTCGGACGATTTTGAACATGGTCCGATTAATCAGATGTGCCCTGTATTATTCTGATGGTCTTCAACCTTCAAGACGCTTCTCTACTAGTTTTCCTTGACCCGCGATCTCTCTCTTCTCGCCAAATAAATTCTTTAGATAGCTCCTAGTTGCTATTTACTCGAGACGCCTAGGGTCCCTAATATAGAGTTGATATAGAATTTGACCGCTTAGTGTGATTGTTTTCATTAGTCAATCCTCAACTCACTCAAAATAGTAATATCAATCAAAGTGTAGCATACATTAAAAGAATATACATTCCACATCTACATTATTACATATTCATATATTCACACATATACACATACACATTAGATTTACACATAGCCATTTTGTGGAGCGTGGCCAGGCTCTATATTATGGAGACTCTAGAAGTCCAAATAATTAAAATAAAAAAATAATCGCGATTAAAATATACAACTCTACCGATCAAACGCGACCTTCTGGGGATATCGATCATTCGTCTGCTCTTCCTAGCCCGATATTAAGTGCGATCTCGCGCTTTATGATGGCAAAAGGGCGTTGCATTGCTCTTGCGTTACAGTGTGCATGTGATAATGTAATAGTACGTTAGTAATAGTACGAACAATATGTCATGATGTGTCAACACGTAAATCGTATGTGCTTAATGAATCGATAAAACAGCGATACCATCAGAGTTTGGTCTTCACTTTAGGATATTCTTAAGGAGATCCTAAAAATCGTCTGTTTTATCGATTTAGGAGGATTTGCAGACATAAGATTTACATCTCATTAACACATGATTGCATACTATCAATATCACACACACATACATATGTATACATTTTTATAACGCATTTTTGTATTGTATTAGATACTAAGTCTAATTCTAATTGTTCATGTAAACTATTAGTTTGGATTACAATTTCATATAGATTGCAAAGCTCTCATATCAAGCAACACGACAGTTTTCCATATTAGATTAATGAGTAACACTGTTTTTTGGATCGCTTCGGATTTGATTCATGTAGGGTATTTTGTTAAGTATTTGTAATGTAGAATCACGTAGAAAAGTTTATATACTGAAGGAGTTCAAAATTATGAATCATTATTTTTCAATGAAAATCGAAAAATCTACAAATATCATAAGCGATAGATTGAGTGAACATCAATTCTGGTTTTTCCTGCTTAGTGCGATCTTAATAGAAAAAAATTGTAAATTAGTTTCATCTAAAAAAATAAAACTAAATTAAATTATCAATATTTATATAATAATTGATACATATTGTATCAATGTAAGGGATACATTAAACGTAAAAATTCTAATTTTTTTTTTGCAGCTCTCACATTGACTGAACACTTTCTTTAATCATATTTTTATTCTCATATTCCCTCAAAATGTATATATCTAGAGACACGATAGTATTTCGGCGCTAAGCAAACGAAGCGACATAGCGCGAGACACTACTGTGCTCCTTTACGAGTCGGGGAGATCTGGAAACATGGTTTTCAATAACGGCTGAACTGATGAAATTTTATTTATTTACTAACGAAAGTTATCGCTCGAGTTGTGTAATGAAAGTGCTTTTATTTTTTTCTTACGAGCGGAGATATTTCAATGCTAATCTCTGAATTTCTGAATTTTATTATCATTTTAAGAAACATCGTCATTATTAATTATCATCATCATTATTAACGTTGATCAACAGAATGTATAGCTGCAGCGTCTGGCGCTAGATGGCGCTAGAGACATCGATCAGATGCCTAGATAGAAAAAATTGAAATTTGGTTTGAAAATAAAATTTGATTTAAAAAATAATAAAATATTATCTGTTTTACTCTTATTCAAATTTTATACCAAATACTTATCCAAAATTATATATTCAAACTTTATACTAATTTTATATCAAATAATATAATATATAGATACTACATTATGTATGTGATATAAAATTTCTATAGAGAATACTTTATATTCAATAAAAAATAAAATTTTCTCTTAAGATCACAATAAGGACGAAAAAATATCAGAATTGATTCACTCAATTTATCGCTTATATAATATTTGTATTTTCCGATTTTCACTGAAAAATAACGATTCATCATAATTTTAAATGAGCATATAATATTTTTTCTACGTGATTTTACATTGCAAATACTTAACAAAAAACTCTACATGGATCAAATCCCAAGTTCAAAAAATAGTGTTACTCGTAAGAAATGGTAAGAATTTTACAATTTTTTTCCGTTCTCGATATAACTCCAAACTCTCAAAGACATGTATTAATATACTTTAATTTTGGATATACTTTAATTTGGTATACTTTAATTTTGGAAAAGGATTTTCAAATCAGAAAAAGAAAAAGAAATTGCGATTCACAAGTTATTGCGTTTAATTGATAAATCAGACTATAAAATCTCCTTAAATTCTTATAATTTCTGATTAGAACCTCTTGATCGCTTTGAAGATATTTATTTAATTCTCTCACAAAGAAATTTTCAAGTAAATCGTCAAATCTACAGATTTTTTTTTATAATAAAAAGTTTTATCATTTATAAACTCAACAAATTTCTTTTACAAAAACATCCTTTGCAATTGCAAAATTCTTGCAAATTTTTTGTTTGATTCTGCTAGAACATAATTGTTCACAACTACTATTGTAAAGTACAAATTAAAGTAAAGTACAATTTAATGCCATAATCCAAATTTTTTTTAATGGATTTTTGTAAGAAGCCCTTCAAATATACATAATTATACACAAATATCAGATTAAAGGAATATATAAATTGTAGTGCTTCTACATTGCAAACACTTAATAAAAAACTCTACATGAATCAAATCCCAAGCGGCCCAAAGAATAGAGCTACTCGTAAGAAATGGTAAAGAAGATTTCAATTTCACAAATTTTTTCCGTTTTCGGTATAAATTCCATCTCAAAGACACATATTAATGTGTATACTTTCTGGAAAAGAATTTTTAAATCTGTAAAAAAATATAATGGTGAAACCAATATGCGTGTGAACATGTGGTGTTCCAATAATGAAAGTGTATATTTTTATGACCGTACATACTGATTTTATTATTTTTATTGCTGTTATAATTTACAAATTATGAAATTTTATAAAATATTAATATAATTAATTTAGAAAACTAAATCGAATTTTTTAAAAAATAAAATTGCATTTTGCTAAAAAAATCTACAACTGACATGCAGGGTTTCTTAGGTATCTGTTAAAATTCATAAATATAATATTTGTTCATAATCATTATATCATAAAGGTTAGGCTTATAATGATATATTTCTTTTTTTGGTTATCGAAGAGAGCGATTTGTGTAAATCTGATATTATTTGCGATTTACATTTAGAAAAATTTTCCCTTATTAGTGACGTTTATCAAAATAAGAAAATCTAAACTTTTCTTGACTGTTCAAATCGCATATCTGTGTATCGTACTCCAAATATTTCAGAATGGTTTACAAATCTGGCCAAATTGCCATAGTCAATTCTCATATAATAGATAATATCCTATCCTCTTTTTTTTCATCCTTGGGGATGCTTCAGCAATCAGAATCGCACTTAAAAGACAAACGCGATTGTTCGCTTTTATGAATAACCGTTCAATTGCGCAAAACAAAAAAAGGTCTGTTTTTTTGGCTGAACTTTTGCAATTCATCTTTTTCCTCTTCTTTCCTCCTGGAGAGAAAAGGAAGAAAGATGAACTGATGCAAAAGTTCAGCAAAAAAAAGAGCAGACCTAAAGGCTCTCACTCATTTTATGTCGCAGTTTACGCGCGTTGATGAAAGAGAAAAAAAATCAGCATGGATTGTGCTGACTGATAACAGTTGATACAGTTTGATACAATCACTTGTTTAACACTGTTCAGCAGCAGAGAAAAATTCAAACTGTATCGAGTACTTTTGATTTACGATGAGAATGATCGAAATCCGCTCGCTTTCCAGTCCGACACTTGCGCGGCAAAATTATTGTAATAATTTTCACACTGTAGTGATACAGCGTTGTAAATAACAATAAATGATGATGGTGTGGCCATGGGTATGTATAACAATGTTCTCTTCCTTTTTAACAAAGGATTGTTTGTTTTTTTAATGTGCCGCTTGCTCGCATGCCTTCGCACACGTTTTTATCTTCTGTTACTTTAATTAAAATGTGGATCATTAGATCGTTAAAGATACCTCGTTGGATTTTGTCTTAAGATTTATGGATTTTTTGTGCTAGACTTGAGAGTATTAAAAATGTAATATTTATTTTATTTGATTATAAATTCAATTATTTTTATGGAACACTAATTTCTCAAAATACTATGTTCGAATATTAAAGTAAACATATTAAGACTCCTGAGTACTCAGCTAAAGAATTCTGCGTTGACGATGGCGACACAGAATTAGACGGCGGCCTAGTGAAACCAGTAGCCACACACATAAGCACGAACCCGTGCTCTTGGCGAGCCGAAAGCGATACATATACATAGGCTCGTGTTTGTGTGTGTGTGTGTGTTACAGCGCCTCGCCACTATAAATGGCTGATTTATAAGCTTGGAAAAGTAATGTTTTGACGAAATTTGTGCTGCATGCCATTTCGATATTATTTCCTTGTGAAAATGTGACTTGTCTCATACTTATGAAAGTCTTAAAAATGGGCAGAAACTACATTTATCTTAGAATTTTATACATAAAAGTATATATTTCACTCATTTCAACAGCTGTTAAACTGTGTGCTTCTGCCAGAGTAGCCCACTTTTCGCAGCGATGCGAATAATACGAATGATTACGTTAATTTGATCAACTTCTAATTGATTAGAAAAGAACTGGGAATCAGACAAGTCTGCTAGCAACGTCGATTCTAATATAATTTGATTATCTTTTTCTAAGAAATCCTTGCCTTTTACGATTTATTGACTACAAGGAAGAAAAGGACAGTTTTCATCCATTTTTACAAGTGATTTTTAAGGCGATCTCGTTATTTAGATTTCCAAATTGTTTTTATTTACAAATGGCATGTATTATAGCATAAATTAATGTGTCACTTCTCGCCTATGTCATGTTCTAACATGGCCGCGACGATTACTCAGGAGCCTAAAAAAAAAGTTAGGATTAATTGAGATTTTTTTAAGATACAAAATGTGTGTAAAAAATTTTTAACCCTTCACTTTGCTAAATTTTTGATAAATTATATCTGTGGAATTCATTGATCAATATTTTATAAAATAAGGAAAATTTGAAGTTATCAAGATTTACGAGCGCGCGCACACATATATATACATATACATATACATATATATATATATATATATATATATATATATATATATATAAAATATTCGAAGATATTAATATCGAAAAGTTTTCCGAATTGTAACAAGAACCAACGAAATTTCTTTAATGATCTAAGCTTGGCTTATGTCATGCTTTACTCAAAAATAAATTCTTATTTCTCGTTTCGCAGCGATGCGAATAATATGAATGATTATGTTAACTTGATCAACTTCTAATTGATTAGAAAAGAATTGGGAATCAGACAAGTCTGCTAGCAACGTCGATTCTAATATAATTCGATTGATTATCTTTTTCCAAGAAATCCTTGCAGCTGCTGAATAAAATAATCTTGGCTTATGAATTTCTTTCAGATTGTTTGATAAATAAGAATTTTTTACCTGTTTTAATATTTTCACTCTTATTTAAAATTTTTTTATAGATTGATTGATTTGTTAAAATCAAGAAGTCTTTAAGACATTTTTATAAATTAATATTTTTACTATTTTTGTATATAAATATGAAATTATATTTATATTTTAATTTATTTTATGTTTTAAATATATATACAAATTTTTGTTTTAATCTATTTCGATAACATTTATTTATTATATTTTTTATTTATTATTATATTTTGTTATATTATATAATCGTAGGATTTAATAATTTTAGTAATTATACATATAACACAGAAAATGATTTTTTTTTTAACACCAAAAGAGACTAGTTATTTCTCATAGTTTTTTGGAATTCAAATCTGATTGAATTATTCTATCACATTACAATTTTCAGAAATTTGTGATTAAAATTGCAAAAAAGGATTATTTTTACGTATTTTGTCATATTATAATTATAAAATGCGACTTGCTGAGGAAGTACTCTTTTATTTAAAATTAAGTATATTAGGACTTTCAGCCTCAAAAAAAGTTTTTTGTGTTCGTCATGATTAATAAGTAATGTATTGTTAATATAAAATCTATTACGGAAAAGTTGTGAATTAGATCATTCATAATTTACCAAACAGTTTCCAATTTTTTTAAATTTAAACTTAATTTTTTTTTAAATCACTGAAAACAAATCTGTTGTCATAACTGACAAATTTAAACTAACAAATTCTATATGGCGGATGTCAAAATTTATATATAAATGTTTTTTATGATATCGAGCATGAGTCCAATGTTATAATTGACAAATTCAAAATAGTGAATTCAATGGCGAAAGGGTACATTCTAAAACATTCTTTC
>Ga0157363_1003695_pt1 | contig 13884 bp, 3 predicted proteins | sample AttsexASBM1_FD_111477 | JGI IMG/M metagenome (GOLD analysis project Ga0157363, IMG submission 111477) | Fungus gardens microbial communities from leaf cutter ant in Ribeirão Preto, State of São Paulo, Brazil - Atta sexdens ASBM1 | ecosystem: Host-associated > Fungi > Mycelium > Unclassified ...
CGAATTACACTTGTAATATTTTGTATACTAAAATAATACTACGAAAATTGCGCTGCATATATAAATTAATTCAAGTAATCGAAGGTTTAACGTAAGCAGATTATAATTAGTAAAAATCAACATCAGAAGATAATGTATTTCCATACAATTTTATTCGCACGTTTTGGAGAAAATCAGAAAATAATAGTATTTAAATCTGTTTCATACTTCATAAACGTTTTCATAAATGGTATCTCTTTGACATACATCGGCCTTAACACATTGAGGTTTATTTCCAGCAGAAAGCTAATTTTTCTGAAAATGTAAATGCTTTTTTTAGTGAAAAATTTTTAATTACGATTCTTTTTGAAGCTGTTTAATATCTTATCATGTGAGATAATCTATGGATTTTGTCATGCATAACAAGAGAACCCCAGTTGCCACGTCAGCACATTTGTGTTGTAATATTATCGATGCTATAAATAATTATAGAAAATTTCGAAGTTTGTCATGGAGCAGCTCTGTGATATGAGATGCGCATTACGACACATGAGAAATGTTACGCCCCCTTCTCCGAAAACACGATACTGTACGATAAGATCCTCTTTTTGGCGGCTGTTGTACAATGTACTTCTTCGTCCCGTCAAGATTTGGAAGTGACGGAGTTGTGCCAGGCGCTTGATGGCCGTTGTGGTGCAATCAATCCAAATAAGGTAGATGTGCGAGGAACTGAGATAGAGATAGGGAGAGAGGGAGAGGGAGAGGGGGAAGGGGAGGGGGAGGGGAGGGAGGGAAAAAAGAAAAAGAGCGAACGAAGGACGAGGGTCATAGAATGGACACTTAATACGGAATAACTCGTGATTTTGTAGCGTGATGCGACGATGACTGTCGAAAATCGGCATGGTCGGGAAGATCTCCCGGCGGTGTAATCGCCACAGAAATTGACACAGGTTCGCGGCATGGACGGGCTCGTTTATATTTTTTAATCAAAGCGGAGGGCTGTGCATTCGCGACATTATTTACTTTTTTTTACTCGTTATCATCCATCGATGTTATTTAGCGTTGCGTGTACCTTTAACGAGCAATGACTTTGACTCTCTCTCTCTCTCTCTCTCTCTCTCTCTCTCTCTCTCTCTTTCTCTCGCTGAATCTCGACGCGACCGCATGATAAATCATCAAATATTACCTATGCGAACAGTTCATAGCCGGCTGGGATATTGTGCTGCCAAAAAGTATCGCAAGAACGTAATAGACTTTCGAAACAAGAAGTCGATTTGCCGGCGATTGTCGCGTTGCCGTTGATGCCCGCGTAATTAATCTTAAAGTGCAGACCATACTTCTGCAAGACCAGTTCATTATTATTTCTGACGAATGATTTATTAATTTACGTGCAGATAATTACTATATGTATAAATGAAAAAGATCTGAATGATTTGGATTTATATTAAATGAGTGAGGTATTCACATAAATAGTCTTGTTTTTAATTTTATTATTGTTTATATTAAATCGGTTTATATATACTATAGATATATACACACACACACACACACACACACACACACACATATATATATATATATATATATATATATATGTATGTATGTTCTTATTTTTTTTATTTTATCAGTTTCTGTGCTTCGGGAGCAATTGCCATTATTATCAAAGTATTCAATTTCGCGGGGATCGGAATATTTTCTTGTTGCTATATCAAGGAATACCTCGTGACAAACGCGGTCATTAAAAAATTACTTATCGCGCTGCATCCGGTAAATTTATTGTAAAATTACACTAACTGTCAAGAAAGTCATTCCGAACGATAGGCCTGCACGGTCAGTAAGACAATTTGCTCGTTTTATCTCGGCCAATATTCCTTCTTTTTGATCCCGGAGCGAAGGAAAACTACTCACTTAAGATAGGGTATCTGCCTCATACATCCGAATCGACAACTTCTATCGCGACCGAACGCTACATTGGCTCGTCGTGAGCGAGCACGTCATCGTTCTAATTAATTCCAACGCCCCACGTTCGATTGATCAAGATATAGTGGATGGTGCAATTAGCGGCTCTTCCTTCGAGGGCTGATTGATGCACCGGCGCCTCCGCTTGTTCCATCGAGGAGATGCAAAAAAGGTGAAACCGGTAAGGCGCATACTGACTTGAACATTTTTGTGATGCCTAAAACAGTCTTCCATTCAATCATAGTAATTTGCCATGTGGCAGAAATAGCAGTTATTTTGTGTGTGTGTATGTATATATATATATATATATAAATTAAAATTTTGCAAACAATTTTGTAAAATTTACGTATTTTATTATTTAAAAATTGTTATTGTAATCATAGTGTGATATTAATTGTATAAAAATAAAAAATCATTTTCTTATTTGTTATTTATTTTTTACATATAGATGTATTTTGTGTGTGTGTGTGTGTGTGTGTGTGTGTTTTTATAGATATGTGTTTTTATAGATATATATTTTAGATTTCTATTATATATTATTTTAATTTATACGTATATAACGCTGTGACTACAATGACAATCTTTAAACATGCAAATTTCACAAAATCATTCTTGAAATTTTGTGAATTTTGAGCGAATTGCAAATTTTTGATTAACGTGATTGATTGTCATGAAAAATAATCATTTGCATGACGAAAAAAGAAATTTATTGTTTTTCTACTTTACAATTAATAGTTACATTAAGCGAATATTTGCACTCAAGGCAAATAGCAGAAGAAACTCGTTCACACGGAATACTGCTTAGTACACAAATCTTTTTGTGATAATAAACTGACAAGTGGCGGATCATATTCGTGCGTACTCAGATGAGGAGCGACCCACACGTTAAGTCGCATACTAAAATGACTATAGAGAATTTCTGCGCACAAACCACACTCATGTGCACGAAAATGCTCGATTCAGCATATGAATACGTACGTCAAAGAAATAAGAAGCTAAGAAGAGATATTTCTTAGTAAGAATGATGTACTAGTACTTGAAAAGCATGATTTTATCATTATATTGCAAGTTAATTTTTTAAATTGTTAAGTCGAGAATTATTCGGTTTAATTCTAAAGATGATTTTTTTCGAAAAAAATTATAAACACGGTTTTAATTATACAAGCACATAAACATAAATAAAAAATATTCGTAATTATATATAAATTTAATTTTATATAATGCTCTTCTCGCTAAAATAAATCATTTTAATAATAAATGGACAAACAAGAAGAAAAACCAACTTCGCTATATGAATTAAAAATGCTAATAAATTACGATAAACAATCGTCATACCAGATTATTATTAGTAATACTTGATAAAACTTAGGGCTAACTCAAGGCGTGACCTCAACTGCATTCATGATCTGATAAAGATTTCCAAACTACGCTTCTCTGCCCTTAATGAACCCGTCTTATATGTTAATGAATGGCTTTAAAGCTTCAAACTGACTGTCAAAATGTTCAAGCAATTAGAGTGATTTAAAGCTTAATTTCTTGTTGCATTTTGTTCCATTCCTTAAATGTATCTTTATGCATTCTCTCATTTTTTTGTCGTTCCGATACGACCGTGTTGAAATCATGGATTTTTAGATCACGAACGAGAGAAAAGCGCACAAACATTGATCTCGTAACTCTTGGATCAACTACATTGCAATTGGAATTATTTTGGGTGTAGAGCAACACCAGCAATTTGTCGCAGGTGCGTCACAAGAGTTTCATTCGATGTACACGTGGCGTCTCTTAATTCGAGCTCGCGGCAACTAAAAACAGATCGCGGGACGTGATACGACGCTTATAAATAAAGCGAGAAAATTCTTTGGAAACGTGCAGATCCACTTTCTTTGTCAAGAGGATAATGAGGACGATGAAATATTTTAGAACAACCAAGATGTAATTACGAAGAATCGCGCTACTGAAACATCTCTCTAAAAAAAAAATTCTTTACCTCTCGATAAATTTTATTGCAGTTAGCAGTAAATCCCCACCGGGATTCATAATAGAGCGCATTCTAATTTTGTTAAAACGAAACCTATATACCTTTACAAGACCGTAGGTCATCAAAAAGTGAAGTAACATTGTGAGAAGGACCCGCGATGTGGAGCATTAAATTATCGATCCACTTAGCGCGCCGCGTACTTTAATTATTAAACGCGTCTACACGCTTCACCGCAATTTCACTCGATATCAACGAATCATATCGTTATACCGTTTGCTGCCGCCGTTACCCAGGCAGCGTAGGTTGGCTGTTCGCCCGCCTGCCTGGTAAATGTAATTTGCCCGAGAGCATCCTAAAGTCGTAATGTCATTAGCCACGGTACGGCTCTTTTCTGGCATTCGTGGCCCACGGGCATTCAAATATTGAAACTGTGTGCTGTACGTGCGTAGCCCGCCCGTATACCCGTGTCTCCCGCTCTACGGTATTCTAATGACCGGCTGCATCGCATGCGTCTCTGATAACGTTACAGTATGCAGCAATAGGAACGCGGTACGCGCGAAACATGCGAGCTCGCACTCCGATTGTACTTTTTTTTTTTTTTTAAAGAGGCAATTTGCAGTGGTTTCGATAGAGGAGTTCTAACTTACGTCGCCGAATCTCTGTTTAAGCGCGTGACCTGAAATGGTAATGCGGATCGGAAAGAAGAAATCTCGAACACTTTTTCCCAGCCGCGCACAGAAGTGATAATACTCGAGGACATTGTTAATATTTCTCACTGCCGAAATATATAAACTCTCGTAACGGAGGTTCACGCTGGTATTCCCAGGGGAATGAGGCGTCGCCGCCGTTATCACGACCCCCGTGGAAAGATTCGTGCGGTCGGTGAACTACCGTGATAAAGATGTTCCCGACGCTCGTGTGCGTACGCATTGTATTTAAAGGGTCGACGATGATTTAGTATACTTAAATTTAAGGCACCAAAAGTAAAAAGAATCGAGAAGAATGCTCGATTAGTTATCGCATTCGGCGTTCACGCACTCGAATAACTTTTTTGATAAATGTCTTTATAAGTTGAGAAAGTTTTGAAGATATCATTTATATTTGTTACAACATAATTAAAAAATTGTCATTTTAGTTGCTTGCAGAAAAGAACATAATGAAAAAAAAAAGAAAAAGACATTTTTAAGATATAGGTCATTAAATTTGGGAGAGGATTATTAATATTTCGGATAGAATGTGTTAAAAGTCCGTATAGTGATGAATTATATTTCTGAGATAAATTTATTTTTGAAAAATATGTGTTAATTTACTCTCTAAATCTGAATCAGGATAGTCACTAATTCAATGGCATACTTAGTACTAATAATCAATGAAGTTCAACTAAAAAGGAAGAATATTTGAGCATTATATAAAATACTGACATGCAATTTGCATGTTAATTTCTATCTTCCAATACCATATTCATTGAATTTAAGCACTAAAACAAGATTAGTTAGATTATATAAAAAAGATTAGCTAGATTAGGGATCTCATATTTAATTTACTGATTACCAGTGACATATATGATGTTGATATCAGTGATTATCCACTAATTCAGATTTAGAAAGTAACATTAACTATAATCTAACTTTACCGTAAAATGGCATCCCGTATTTAAGTATGGGATGTATCACATAAAGTCTTGTTTCCAATTTTATTATTGAACATATTTTTATTTCTTTACAATCAGTTATTACACGAATCAGTTATTACAATCAGTTATTATACGAAATTAATATTATTTCATACTTAATGTTAGAAAATTTTATGATTTGGAACATTGCAATTAATTTTGTGGAAAATTTTTTTTAATTGTTGTAGCATTGTTGTAGCAAAGCGTTATGAACTTTCATCATATTGTATTGTATTAAACTGTAAACTAAATACCGCAAATAGATTGTATTACAGCAATATCGATACTTATTATAACGTATATTTATTCGCGTCTAGTTATTGAATTCATAATGGAATTGTACCTGCTTATGTATCTTGCAAGACTTGCAAAGAAATTATTTTCTTCTTCTTCTTTTCATTTTAGCTGCCTCGGACATCATAATCCAAATTGTATGACGTATGTGCCGCCGACCCTTAACGTTTTATTCTCATGTACATCACCATCGTCGCCGCACCGGCGGTGTTCCCGTTTTCTGCGCGATAGAAATTACGCGATAAATTATTCCGCGCCGTACTTATCTTTTCTTTCCCATCCTTTTTTTGTCTTTTTTTCGAATTACTGTCGTCGTTATTCAACTCGACCACAATCACAAATCTGAGAAATAATCAAAAAGTGCACGTATTTTAACCGGGACGCGGCGAAATCGCCTGCGACAAGAGAGAATTATTTCTTTTTTTTATAAATAAAATAAACCAAAGTTGAACGATGTCGTTAGTCATGGTATAAGCGACACAGAACACAAATCCGTCGGGCTAAAATAGGATATATCCGAGAATATGGAATATGTTGCCGCTCGCGTAACACTATCGACATATTATAATTGAATATCTTCGTAACACGCATGCATATAGATTCGACTATTGTCGATGCACCGTCGATTGTGTTAAACTGCATTTATTGAAGATATCGATCAGCGAACGATTACATAAATACACGATATACATTCCTTGATGTCATTATATGAAAATTCTTTTTTTATTTAATCTGTGGCAATATTAATCACGTGCAGAAGATTAAAAAGAAATAATGATATTTTTATTTATTTTTATTAATATTGGTATTTTATATTTAATACTGATTATATATATAAGTAATTATAAGTAATTGTGATATACTAAACATTTACTTACACTAAGTAAATATTTGTTCAATAAAAAAAATGATTGTTAAATCAAATTAACATTTCTTGTATCAAATAAATATATATAATATTTTTATATTTAATAAATATTTAGTTGGCAGTATTCAACTAAATATTTATTAAAATTGATTATATTTTTTTCAATGTATTTTTTTTTTTCAGATTAACATCACATCAACAGAATATTTTTGCAATATTATAATTGGAACGGGAACTTTGTAGGATTGATTAAACGCGATAAATTTTTTTTTTATAAAACAAACGTGTTTATTTTTATGATTCTTTGCTGAAATGGAAAGTGGCAATTAATTTAATACGTATTTAACAGACTGTGAATATATAATGCGTGATTCGATGAGCGTATTTACAATAATACAATACGATTAGAATTATACAGTCCTAAACGCGCAATTATAATTAAGACGTATCCACGACCAGTAACGTTCCAGCAGCGCTGGTCTTCGGTGTGCTCGGAAATGTGCATGATTATATTTACAAAATTAGATACAATATTTACAGAGAGTTCACTTACGGACTAATAAGCGTTATGCGACCGTTACTTCATCAACAAACAGTCGTGAATCTTTAGGAACAAGCTCTCGCGAGACGTCTTTTCTTTCTGTCATTTAACACTTGATGATTCGTTATCCACTTCATCGCGAGTGATCGACGAACAAACGACAGGAATGGCAAAGAGGGATGCGCCTCGGGTTCCAAAGAAGTGTCAGATGCGCGAGGAACTTTATCTTAAGATTTCTTGAGTCGGAATACGAAAGGAAAAATATATTCTCGTACTATTTATAATACATTTTAACCGTCTTATCGAAAATTATTACGAGTACTTGACAAAATTTTATACGCGTGTATTTATAATAATTCGAAATCTACTACATGAAAATATGATTTCTTCGACATTTCGATGTCCATTTCGAAATCAAATGGATAAACGATTACGAAAGCAATATTCGTATGTATATGTATATATCACTTCACTTTTCTCGTGCAACGTTATTTCGCTCGAGCATCGGGAAAAAATATATAAATATTTACAATTAAGTTGTCAAACGTATAATACGGTTATAAAATACGCTTATAAAATAAAGTATCACCGATAAAAAATAAATGCATTCATTCAAGCGTATGTAAAATAAATATTTATAAAGAACACTTTGTATTCTCTCTTGTACATTTTCTCTAATACCGTTACAAATATTATTACAATTGTTCCGCGTGTGCTTTGATATGAATAATGTTAGAAATAAAAATTACCAATGCGATTTAATTAATATAAAATAATTGCATTATGTCATAACATCAGTTTCTGTACTACTATATTTAGCTGCCATTATAATCATTATTCCCCGTGTTTATCATAAATATCCAAATCACAAATATTAGCAAATTTACTGACAGTTATGACAATTAATGCAAATCGAAACAGGACGACTCTAAATCAAAGGACTCGTGTGTGAAAGGGATCACATGACAAAACATTTAAATTAAAGACTTATCCATCGTAATGAAACATTCCGTAAAATTCGCTCAGGTGCTTTTGATCGCGACCTAGTTTCAGATTTCGATGATTCATCATGATTTCGCGTGGCAAATAAATTAGTCAATGTAAAGACGTGCGAAAGAGATTCGCGAGAATTAGAGAGTGCGGATATACGTATATTATAGGTAAATTAATACCGATCCTTAATTATCTCACGCGACGTCTCGCTCGCTAAATCAAAGCGCAAAAAAATCTACATTCTCACCAATACCGCGTCACTATTTACAAGATCTATACGAAAAGAGAAGAGCCCTTAGAACTTTCGTTCCATGAGTTTCGAAACGGTAATATTTGGTCGTGATTTGGAAGAACATTGCGCAACATGAAAAAGAGATACCGAGAAGGGAACAAAGAATGACGATCACGCGCGTATCCTAAGTTTAGGAAAAAAGTCAAGCCATTAAATCTATCCATCGTTATACATTATGATAATAAGCACAAGGCATCGAATCGATTTCGTACGTATGTAATATTATGCGCGCGTGCTGCGAACGAATCATCTGCTCGCGGCCGAGTGATTCATATCGCGGGGCGATCGACCCCAAGTGGAAGAGTTAAAGCGTCTCAGTCGAGGTGACGGTCGATACGTCGCGAGTACTGGGGAATACTGTACAAGTGTAGTCACAGTCGTTCTGAAGCGAAGGAATTTTTTTACATCTCGACGAGAAACGTCACGATACGACCGGACGACCGTGTCCCAGCGGGTACCGGAAGCGAGCCGAAGACCGGAAGAAAAAGATGGGGAATCGGTCTATCTCCTGCCGGATCGGAGCACGATCGCCGCCCTTCTGCGCTAGACAAAGTAAGTACGCGGATTGCCTGGATGCGCGGGAGCGAGGGCCTCGCCGGGTGGCGCGGTGGGCACCACCGGTGGTTCCGGTATAGTGCTGTAGAGATGGCTGCCTCTCGAAGACAGACTGGCCGGACGGCCGTTACCGGCATGTAGCGCGCTGTAGCCGTGTTGATGAGGATGATGTTGATGTTGATGATGCTGATGATGTTGGTGTTCCGCGCCGCTGTCCTCGTCCTCGGTACGGCTGGATGCCGAGCTGACGTAGGTAGACTGCGTGGGCGTCGGCGTGGGTGCATGGTGCACCGGTGCGACCAAAACGCCATTAGGCTTGGTCCAAACGTCCACGGCAGCGGACGGCGCCGCAGTGTATCGCGTCGGCGTGCGGTTGCGGTCATTGACCTTCTTGCTATCGCGTCGTTTGTCGACCGAGTCTGGCATGGCAAACCTCAACTTCTCCCAGAACCTCTTCTCGCCCCAGATTACTACCGTGCACGTCTGCAGTAGCAGTTGCAACTCTGGGTCTCGGGTGGGCGTCTCAGTAGCTAATAACACTACCACTCGACGTTTCCGCGAGGTCGGTCTAATGTTCTCCAATGCCGTTCTCAGAGCAGCGCGGAATTCTGCGTGTTGCCACTCATTCGCGAGGAACACCGGCGAAAAGATTATCACGATGCGTCTCGCGGAGGCAGCGGCCGGTGGTAGCGCCTCCTGCGGCCTGGCCGGCGGTAAGTCACGCCAGTGTAAACAAAGAGCCAAGCCAGCTTGCTCCAATTCAGCTGCAAGGAATCTGGAGACGAAATCTTCGTCGCGCTCGCTGTAGATAATGTAACCGTCGTATAATCTATCTCTCTCCTCATCAGGCGGTGCTGTCATTTTACCAAGTCGCAGACCGTAACGCGAGTGGGCCCAGAGTCGCACATCTTGACGAAAAACGAAAGCTAACGCGACAATGAGACAGACGGCGATAACAGCTACCAGAGCACCAGCAAGCAAGGGCACAAAATTACTGCCTAACAACGGAATTTCTTGGATACCGCGACTCACAGCTTCCGTGGACGGATCACCGCATCTTTCCATTGCTTGGGCGAGAGTCTCGGAACCGTCGCGGCAATACATCTTCTCCGGATCACCACGATGTTCCGCGAGCCAGGCACGTAGTCTGGCAGCATTCGTACACTCGCAGCTCCACGCATTGCCCTCCAGCGCGACTTTGGTGCCATCACCGACGCTCGGCAAGGCCTCCCACGGTCGAAAGTCAACAATACGATTGTTATCCAGTCGTAACACCTCGAGATTTTGCATCTTCTTGAAAGTTGTATTGCCCACAGTGGCGATCGCATTATGATCCAGATACAATTCCGACATGCGTTCCAGCTGATCGAATTCGAAGCCCCGTAGTTCTCGTAATGCGTTATCCTCGAGATGAAGAATGCGCAAAGCACCGACACCGTTGAATGTGCGATTATGTATCGCTATGATACGGCTATTGTTCAAATACAGCACCTCCAAGCGACGTTTGCCGATGAAAACGTGACTGCTCAGATCACCTAGCTCATTACCGTCTAGATAGATCTCCGTCGCATCCATAGGTATTCGCTCCGGTACGTGTCTATACCCAGCATTGGAACAGTCAACGACGTTGCTGGACCAACTGTGATCGTGATAGCATGAACAATTGTCGGGACAGGTCATCTCGCAGTCGCAGGCATCAAAATCGCAGCAGTGACAGAGCGCGAAACAATGCGTATCGTATCGGCAGAGAAAGTCCTTCGACTTCAAGGACATCAGAGGACGCCGCGGTGTGGCGCGAGCATGCACCATGTCGCACGTGACAGCATTGAGATCCATGACGCGCGGGTACTGTCGTAACCGAGCCATCTCGTTGATCCGTGGCAACCATTCCATAGTGCAATCGCAGAGAATGGGATTGTCCCCGATATAAAACGCAGGAAGTTCCTTGTTCTCTGATACTGATTGTAAACCGAGAGCAGCGATTTCCAGTTTCTTGATCTCATTACTGTAAAGCACTACCTTCTCCAGATTTGGCTTCTGCGAGAATGTGCCGGCCGCAACATTACGTATCTTGTTGTTGTTTAGGAACAGCATCTCCACACTATCTGGCACGTTGACATCCTTAATTTCGGTGATAAGATTGTAGCTGGCGTCTAGCATCTTTATTCGCAGACTATTGTGCACCATGTAATAATTCCCCAGCTCACTTATTTGATTGGAGTGTATGTCCAGCCATTCTATGCTAGATGGTAGATGGCTGTAATCAAACCACAGCAGCTTATTATCGGACACGTTTAGCCAAACGAGAGTCGAGAGACTCGTGAAGGCGCCTCGTATCTCCGTCAATTGATTTCCGTCTAGTCTTATAACCCGTAACACTGGATTATTTGAGAAAGCACTTTGTTCCACGTGACGAATGAAATTATTCGCTAGATTAAGCACTTGCAATGCCGGCAATGTAGCGAATGCTTCGCGCGACACGTTTTCCAACTTGTTGTCCACTAAACGCAATCCGTATACTTCGTTCAAACCGGCAAACGAGTCGTTATCGATTCTTGACATTTGATTGTTACCTAGATCGAGAGTTTTGAGTGAATGCAACACGCGGACCGCGTAAGGAACTTCCGTCAGAGTGTTACCGCTCAAAGAGAGATCCTGAAGATTCGTGAGATTGGTGAACACATGCCTATGTAGAACGCGCAGTCTGTTGCTGTCTAGGAAGAGCTGTCCGAGCGCACTAAGACCAACCGTGTGCACTGGTTCGAATCTGGCAATCCTGTTGTGCGAAAGCGTTAAGGAATGCAGGCTAATGAGCGAGGCGAAGCAACCGTCGGCGAGTGTATCGATATTGTTGTGTTCAAGCTTCAGAATTTGTAAACTATTCAGACCTTTGAAGACGGACGCATCTATTTTCGTCAAGGCGTTGAATGATAGATCAAGGACGACAAGACGAATCAATTGTGAAAAAGTGTCCCGTTTTACCCAAGGATTCGTCAATCCATTATTGCTGAGATCTAATTCCTGGAGTTCCTCGAGACTGTCCAGCAACCCGGGCGCTAATACCGTCAAGGAATTGTTGCTAAGTATTAGCTGTCTCAACTCTTTCGTTTTGGAAAATAGTTCTGGTGGCAGTGCAACGAGTCTATTGCTAGACATGTTGAGGATTTGCAGAGACGTAAGGCCAGTTAGAGCGTGGTCACCTACCGATCCGATTGCGTTATCCTGTACCTTTAACACTGTCAAGCTACGCAAGCTGCTGAGCGCGCCGTCGGGCAAGGCACTGAGGTCGTTATTACTGATATCGAGAATCTCGAGATTCGGCGTACAGGATTCGCCCCAATCGGCAAAACCCAAGGACGTGATGTCCTGTAACTTGTTGCGCGTCAAGTTCAAGCTCACGATACTCTGCACTGGGCAGAATAATTCCGACGGTAACGTCCAAAGATTGTTGTTGGTGAGATCGAGGTGCTGCAGATTCGTCAAACCGCGAAGCGCATCGCGATGGAGTTCCAGCGTCATGGTTGACCAATCACCGTTGTGCGTTCGCAAGGATAGACTGCGGAGATTGTGTACCAGGGCGAATACACCGCCCGGTAAGTATCGGATCTTGCAATAATCGATACGCAGTTTCGTAAGACGTGGTAATGGCAACAGGAAAAGATGTGAACCCTCGAGCTGACTTTCGAAGAATAATACATCACTGCATTCCAATCCCAACGATGTTATGGAGTCTATTTGTATCGCCGAAAGATTTCCAATCAGATCAGGCACGTTTGCGATCGTTCTGACCTGGCACGCCAGAACCTTTTCCGCGTCATCATCTTCCTTTCTCCACTCACAGCCGCTCGGCGCCTGCGAGAGACTTGTGATGCTGCGTCCGTACACAGTACAACGATCCAGCGTCAGGCAGAGGACAATCGTCGACAGGATCGTCGGCCACGACCATGACGTTACGCGACAACGCGTTTCCATCCTGGATGATGTTCCCGTAGTCGCACACCTGTAGCCGAAAAATACTCGCGCGGGTGCTTGAAAAATTGAACGCACCGTCACGCATTCATAGTTGCGGCACTCTGTTTAAACTGTACACTCCGTTTCACGCCACGCCACGCCACAAGCAGAAAAAAGCAAAACACGCTGAATTATATTCAGCCGACTCTAACCGATTCTCCCGCCGTCGGCGAACACGACTCACACTAACACCGACGCGACGACCCTCGACCTCGCCATCCGCTCGCGCGAATCGGTCGAGCATCGATCGCTCATTCCCAACGAATTCGAAGCGATCACCAACACAATAGATGCGATGGATATTTTATTGTTGCAATGATGACGTGATTACGTGCGACCCGGGGTGACGGCGACTGCGACCCGGGATACGACGACATTCCACCACGACGGTCGGAGTGCAACTGACTCCGAGGAGTTCTATCGACGATCACGGGTATACCCTGCATAACTAGCAGCGTGCGGTTGCCTTCCCCTTCTCTTGGTTCTCCATTTCCACCACCGTTGCCATTGCCCCACCACTAGCAGGATATATCCCTTCCATTTTCTTTCCTTCAACGTGCTACACCGGCACTGACACAGAGACACGGTGCTCGCGAGAACGCTTCTCGACGAACGTTGAATGCCACAGGCGGCTGCCTACTTCTTGCCTGCCTGCCTGCCTGCCTGCCTGCCTTGGAGATGCAACAAACCAGCTGACTGACAACATGCTCTCTCTCTCTCTCTCTCTCTCTCTCTCTCTCTC
>Ga0157363_1003698_pt1 | contig 13879 bp, 9 predicted proteins | sample AttsexASBM1_FD_111477 | JGI IMG/M metagenome (GOLD analysis project Ga0157363, IMG submission 111477) | Fungus gardens microbial communities from leaf cutter ant in Ribeirão Preto, State of São Paulo, Brazil - Atta sexdens ASBM1 | ecosystem: Host-associated > Fungi > Mycelium > Unclassified ...
CATGGGGCGCACGCTCGGGGCATTCCTGTATCTCGCTGCTCTGGCCTACACCTGGGTCTGGTCTTTGTGGGAAGTCGGTTTCAGCCCCGTTGACCTTCTGCCCCGTGCTTTCGGCCCGACCATTCTCGGTATTCTCGTCGCCCTGACCATCCCGGTTCTGCGTCGCATGGAAAGCCGTCGTACTCTCAGAGGAGCCGTCTGATGCGCCGGTCTCACCTTCTCGCAACAGCCGCTGGTCTCGCGCTCGCCTGTTCGCCGCTTGCTGCCAACGCACAGTTCGCCCCCGCAGGGTCAGGCGGTCCGCCTTCCGCGACCATTCCTGGTCCCGGTAACGCGGATGAGCCAAAGGAAAATACGCCGCCCAACTCAAGCTACTTTGCAGGGCCTTCGCCCTATGCTCCTCAAGCTCCAGGCGTGAATGCAGCCAATCTGCCGGACATTGAGTCGATCGATGCCTCGCAGGTCCCGGTCATGGCTCCGCAGCAGAGCGCAAACCCGGCGCGTGAGGACTGGCCTGCTTATGGGCGGGACGACAAGGCCACGCGCTATTCCCCGCTGACAGAACTGAACCCGGAAACCGTAAAGCGCCTTGAACCAGCGTTCGTGTATCATACCGGCAGCTATCCGCCCCCCGGACAGGCCAACAAATGGGCTGCAGAAACCACACCGATCAAGGTGGGAGACGGCCTCTATATGTGCTCGGCGCAGAACGACATCATGAAACTCGATCCTGCCACGGGTAAAGAGATCTGGCGTCGCAACCTTGGCGTCAAATATGAAGCCATTCCGTACACGGCAGCCTGCAAAGGCGTGACGTATTTCACGTCTTCCGTCGTGCCGGAGGGCGAGCCGTGCCATAATCGCATCATCGAAGGCACACTGGACATGCGCCTCGTCGCCGTCGATGCGGCAACCGGCGCGTTCTGCCCGGCTTTTGGCCATAATGGTCAGGTCAATCTCATGCAGGGCCTTGGTGAATCCGTTCCGGGCTTCGTAGCCATGACGGCGCCTCCACCCGTTGTGAACGGCGTTGTAGTCGTCAACCACGAAGTGCTGGACGGTCAGCGCCGCTGGGCACCATCAGGCGTGATCCGGGGCTATGATGCGGAAAGCGGGAAGTTCGTCTGGGCCTGGGATGTCGGCAATCCGGACGACCATAACCCGCCGACCGGAAACCGCCATTACAGCCGTGGAACGCCCAATTCCTGGGCCGCCATGACAGGCGATAACGAGCAAGGTCTCGTTTACGTCCCCACCGGCAATTCTGGCGGCGATTATTTCAGCGGTCTGCGCAGCCCGGCGGAAAATGCAGTTTCAACATCCGTCGTAGCGCTGGACGTCAAGAGCGGCTCCCCACGCTGGGTCTATCAGACAACCCGCAAGGACGTCTGGGACTATGACATGGGCTCTCAGGTCACGATGATGGATATGCCCGGTTCGGACGGCACACCCACACCCGCTCTGATCGTGCCGACCAAACGTGGCCAGACCTTCGTTCTGGACCGCCGTACCGGCAAGCCGATCCTTCCTGTTGAGGAACGCCCGGCTCCTGCGGGGAATGTGCCGGGAGACAGCCGTGCACCCACGCAGCCATGGTCCGTCGGAATGCCTGCTCTTCGGATGCCGGAGCTGAAGGAAAAGGACATGTGGGGCATGTCCCCCATCGATCAGCTTTACTGCCGCATCAAATTCCGCAGCGCGCATTATGATGGTGAGTTCACAGCGCCAAGCCTCGACAAGCCGTGGATCATGTATCCCGGCAATAATGGCGGCAGCGACTGGGGGTCCATGTCCTACGATCCCAACACCGGCATTCTGGTTGCAAACTGGAACGCCTCGCCCATGTATGCGCAGCTCATCACACGCAGGAAAGCGGATTCCCTTGGCCTGATGCCAATTGATGATCCGAACTACAAGCCCGGCGCAGGGGCTGCAGAAGGTAACGGCCCGATGGAAGGCACACCCTATGCGATCGCCATTGCCCCCTTCTGGAACCCTGTCACCAAAATGCTGTGCCATCGTCCGCCCTACGGCATGATTACGGCCATCGACATGAAACATGGCCAGAAGGTGCTGTGGCAGCATCCGCTCGGTACGGCACGCGCCAATGGTCCATGGGGACTGCCGACAGGCCTTTCATGGGAGATTGGCACACCGAATAACGGCGGTTCCGTCGTTACGGCCGGTGGTCTGATCTTCATTGCAGCAGCAACGGACAACATGATCCGCGCCATTGACGAACACACCGGCAAGGTCGTGTGGAGCGCGGTGCTGCCGGGTGGTGGTCAGGCTAACCCAATGACGTATGAAGCTAACGGGCATCAGTATGTCGCCATCATGGCCGGTGGACACCATTTCATGATGACGCCGATCACTGACCAGCTTGTGGTTTACGCACTACCGGATGCCATCAAACACTGAAGGCGGAGAAGGCATCCAAAAAGGATGCCTTCTCCCTGTTAAACCTCAGAAATCCACTCCGACCTGAGCAAACATATATCGGCCCGGAATAAACCCCGAATACTGCGCAACAGCCGTATTGGATGCGCCATCCACAACGAACGGCGGCTGACGGTCAAACAGGTTGTTGACGCCCGTATTGACCGTCCAGCGTCCCGTTCGATACCCCAGCGTCACATCCTGAAGGAAAACGCCCGGCGAACGCGTACGCCCTGCTGTCTGCGGCGCCAGATCGTTTGTACCGTCATTCCAGTGCATGCCGCCGATATACTGCACCATATAGGTCAGACTGAACGCGCCATGCTGCCAACTGACCGTGGTGTAACTCCGCTCACGCGGCATCCCGCTGCCAGACAGATAAAGCAGTCGCCCCGTGTAATTCCGCCATGCCCCACCCGGCGTGTACTGCTGGAAATACCCGATCAACTGCTGGTAATTTTCGGACAGGGACAGACTGTCCTGCTGCCCCAGACGCATCCGGTATGTCAGGTCGATGTCCAAGCCATTCGTCCGCAGGCCACCAAGGTTCTGCTGAACGGCGGAAATCGCCGTAAGCTGCCCGCTCGTGGACCGCGGAGACACAAGAGAGCACAGCTGCGGCTCCGTGCCGCTATAGCATCCGTCCAGAATATACTGCGTGCTCGGCGCCGAAATCATGTTCTGCAACGTGTAATGCCAGTATTCGACGGACAGCGAGAGATGCGGCACCCAGTGCGGTGTGACGACTGTTCCAATCGTGTAAGTGCGACCCGTTTCCGGCTTCAGTGCCGTGTTCCCGCCCGAAAGCGTGGGCAATTGCCCCACGAACGCCGAACTGAACGTCTCGGGATTGATCCCTTCAGACAGGCACCTTGCCCGAACAGTTCCAGCCCGCGCTCCATAGGCTCCCGCCTGACTGCATGGGTCGGACGCAGACGGATAGCTCAGCGTGCGGCCGCCATAGAGACTGTAAATGCTTGGCTGCCGATAGGATGTTCCCAATGTGGCGCGAAATGCAATATCCTGAACAGGCGCCCAGTGCAGCCCGACCTTCCAGTTCTTCGTCGTTCCAAACGTATTATACGCCGAAACACGCCCCTGAAGATCCACGGTCAGATCCCGGGCCAGAAAAGCATTCTCAAGAAGTGGAATTTTCCCTTCGACATATCCTTCCGTCACATGGAAACCGCCGCCCGTATAAGCCGTTGTCGCGCCTGTGGAGTCCCCACGCTCCACAACGGGATCAGGCTTGTAGCTGAGCTGTTCGCTGCGATGTTCCATCCCGAATGCCAGCCCGATCTGGCCGCCGTGACGGTATGGCAGGCTCAGAACATGGTTGTTGTGAAAGCGCAGATTGACGTCCCGCATCTGGTAATCCGCATGGTCATGCTGCGTGAACCGGACGTAATTCGCGGCCTGTTCCGAATAAGGCGCGAACGGGTTTTGCAGAACGCATCCTGATGCTTCCACACAGATATCAGGATTATATCGCACCGCACTCGACGAACTGGACGGATCAAGCTGCTCCGTGCCGGTCGTTTCCAGCAGGTGGCGATAGTTGACCATGTTCTGTGTCTGCGCCGTCAACTGACTGACGCCATATGTCATGGAGGCATCGTACTGCCAGTCTCCGACAATGCGGCCTTTCGCCCCGCCCATGACGGTCCAGGTATCAACAGCGAAATCATTCTGCCGGTACCCGACATCCTCCATCCTCTTCGTCACGGCATAATCCTTGCCCCACGGATTATCGGGGCTATCAGCCGGAATAATCCACGAGGACGGAAGGCTGGACGGTGGAATGCTACCTTGCACCGGTGCCGGCGAAAGCTGTCGGGAGGCCGCTGTGTGGCTATACCGGACGTTGGAATAGAGTGTGACGTGTGCGTTCAGATCGTAATGGGCATCACCAGACAGAGCCGCGTTCTGATGATAGTTCTGAAGCATTGACCCTTCGGCAAAGTTGTACAGATCCGAAGACTGGAAAGCCCGAAAACCACCCTTCCCATCGGGCACCATGCGCTTGCCCGTAACCGGGTTGAGCGCCACGCCTGATGGAATGATGGAAGAACCGAAGCTTGGCGCCCCGGAGGCAGGATTGTCATTCTGCGGGAGTGCTGCCCATTGACGATCCCGGGAGGCAATCGGCCCGGTCGTATCGTACTGACCAAACAGCGTGACGTTGCCGCGCCCATGATCGAAATTGAAGCCCTTGTAGCCGGAAATCAGCCCCGCCCGGCTATCCCCATATTGTGTGATACCGCCCTTGATAGTCAGGTTGCCGCCCGTCAGATCATGCTTCAGCCGGATATTGATGACGCCCGAAACGGCATCTGCTCCGTAAAGCTCGGAACCACCATCCTTCAGGATCTCAATCCGGTCGATCTGCTGCACGGGAATGGAATTGAGATCTACACATTCCGATCCCGCATTCATGGCCGTGCGCTTGCCGTCAATCAGGATCAGGACACGCCCCTGCCCCAGATTTCGTAAGTCGGTGCACGAGACACCGCCGCCGCCGTTGGTGCGCGTATTCGGCGTTCCCGATGACCCGACGGAGGGCAGTCGTGTCAGATAATCCCCAAGAGAGATGGCAGACGTTTTCTGAATATCTTTGGATGAAATGATCTGAACTGGATTGGCCGTCTTATTGCCCGAACCACCCAGATAAGATCCCGTGACGACAATATCTTCCGATTTCGAGGACTTCACGCTCTCCGTTCGCTCATCGGCCAGTAGAGCCGGGCTCCACATCATGCCACCCACCAGAGCTGGATAAAACGGACGAACAGCTTTCTGGAAGAAACGGACACGCATATGTAGATACACACTCAGACAATATGTTACGATATAACATATCTCTTAATGACCTGATGCTCAGCTGTTCAAGCGACAAACCATGACCATCACAGTTCGTCCCGTATCGACACACCGCGCGGTCGTGCTTTTGCGGATGTTATGATAGACAGTCCGTCCCTTCTTTTCTGACAGTGCAGCAGCAAGACCGATCCATGCCCAAGAGTCCGTTCCTTCTCGAAGCCCAGGCACGCGGCCTGATCTTCCAGTGCACCGACCTCGATGCCCTCGATGCCGCCATGCAGGCTGGACCGATCACCGCCTATGTAGGCTTCGATCCAACGGCAGACTCCCTGCATGTCGGTAATGCCATGTCCATCATGGCGCTGCGCCTGCTCCAGAAGCATGGTCATCGCCCGATTGCTCTGATGGGCGGCGGGACAGCCAAGATCGGTGATCCGTCCTTCCGTGACGAAGCCCGTTCGCTCATGACGAACGAGACCATCGCGCACAACATTGCTGGCATTGAGCAGTCCCTGCGCCAGTTCATCACCTTCAGCGATGAAGACCCGTCCAGCGGCGCGATCCTCGCCAATAATGCGGAATGGCTGGACAAGCTGTCCTACATCAACCTGTTGCAGGACGTCGGCGTTCATTTCTCCATCAGCCGCATGCTGTCTTTCGAGAGCGTGAAGCAGCGGCTGGACCGTGAGCAGGGCCTGACGTTTCTGGAGTTCAACTACTCCATCCTCCAGTCCTACGACTTCCGTGAACTGAACCGCCGCCATGATGCCGTGCTCCAGATGGGCGGTTCGGACCAGTGGGGCAACATTGTCGCCGGTATCGATTTAACACGTCGGACCGATGGCAAGCAGGTGTTCGGCCTCACCACACCTCTCGTCACCACGTCATCCGGCGTGAAGATGGGCAAGTCCGCACAGGGGGCTACCTGGCTCCGCGCCGAGAAACGCTCGGTCTTCGATTACTGGCAGTTCTGGCGCAACACGGAAGACGCCGATGTCGGCCGCTTCCTCAAACTCTTCACGGATCTGTCTGTGGAAGAATGCGAGCGTCTGGGCGCACTTGAAGGGGCTGAGATCAACGAGGCCAAGAAGATCCTCGCCACGGAAGCCACAGCCATCTGTCACGGTCGCACGGCTGCGGAAGAGGCTGCCGAGACGGCCCGTAAGGTCTTTGAACAGGGCTCGACAACCGCCGCTCTTCCGGAAGTCGATCTTCCCGCCAACATGCTGGCAGAAGGTCTTCCGGCCTTCCGCGTGTTTCAGGAAGCCGGTCTGGCCGCCAGCGGTGGCGAGGCCCGTCGCCTGATCCGTGGTGGCGGCGGCCGCGTGAACGATGCCGTTATTTCAGATGAAAACCAGGTCTTCACCCTCGATGATCTGCGGGACGGCACACTGAAGGTGTCTTCCGGGAAAAAGAAGCACATTCTTATCCGTCCCGTCTGAATCTGACAGATGTCATGAAGACATCATGACCACTCTCACTGTTCCGGATCATGGCACATGTCATACTCCTTCCGGAACAATGGAGTCTCTGGTCATGACACGTCAGAAGAACTGGAAAGCCCTTTTCACCGATGCCGCCGGTCTGGCTTTCGCAGCAATCTGGGCCACGCGTGGAGCCACAGCGGCCCAACTACCAAAATCTGTCATGGTGGCGTCTCTTGCCGTCATCAGCCTGATACTTCTGGCGGGCTTCGCCTATCGTGATCTGATCCAATGCAGGCCTGAGGGCGTCCGGGATGCCGCTCTTCTGCGGCGCGTCAAGATCATGCGGATCGTCGCCATCACCGTCATGATCACCGCCGTCCGCTCCGCCCATCACGCCGAACTGCTCTACCCGCTCCTCGGCTGCATCATCGGCCTGTCCTATATCCCGATGGGTCGGGCCATGCAGGAGCCGGTCCATATCATCGTGGGCGGTGTAATCGTCAGTATCTCCGCTCTTTCTTTCCTGCTGCCAGAACCGCTACATCTTGAAGTTGCAGGGTTCGGAACCGCGCTGGCAATCTGGGTCGGGTCTGTCCTGCGTCTGCGCAATTCCGGTACGTTCTCCGTCCCGCCAAGGAACGCTCTGCCCTCATGATGGCACAAGAGACCTTCATTCCTCTTCCCGGAAGCAAGGAAGACAACTGGCCGAGCTTCAACCGGTACCGGGTCTCTTACCTCGTCTATCTGCTGATCTATCCCATTCCCTGGCTGATCCACGGATCAGCCACCGTGCCAGCCGTCCTGTTTTCCGTAGCAGCACTCGGCATCTTCCTGCTGCTCTATTTCGCGCCTTACAGAAATGATCGTTACTACGGCCTCCCCGAAATCATTTTTACCGCGCTTCTGGGCTTTGCCACATCGTGGACGCAGGCAGACTGGATGGTCTTTAACATCTATGCCACAGCAATGTGCGCGTGCTTCCAACAGCGACGGCAAGCACTACTGACCATTCTGGGACTTCAGGGGGCCTTGTTCGGTTTTGTCCGGTTGCAGGACAAGTCCATGCTCCATGCCGGTTTCGGGGCATTTTTCAGCGTCATCACCTATATCGGGACCTGGATGCAGTGGAAGCTGGGCCTTCAAAATCTTCAGCTCCGTAAAGCACAGCATGAAATCCGTACACTGGCCGCCACCGCGGAGCGCGAGCGCATTGCGCGGGACATGCACGACCTTCTGGGTCATTCCCTGACCGTTATTTCCGTCAAGGCCGAGCTTGCCAACCGCCTGTTTGAAACACAGCCAGACCGTGCCAGGCGCGAATTACAGGACATTACGCAGATTGCCCGAACGTCCCTGAAAGACGTGCGCGATGCCGTGACGGGCATGAATGGCGCTTCCCTCCAGCATGAACTGGACCGCGCACGCAGAGCCCTCGAAGCAGCGTCCATCACACTGACTGTTCACCATGAAGACCATCTGGCTGACCACCCACAGAGCAGTGTTCTCGCCATGGCGCTTCGTGAAGCTGTCACCAACGTGATCCGCCATTCCGGCGCACGACACTGTATCATCAGCTTCGACTGTGACGCCCAGGGACAACCCTGCGCCATCCGGATTGAGGACGATGGCGCGTTCCACTCCGACCGCCCTCCCGCGCCTCCACAGGAAGGCAATGGCCTGCGCGGAATGAGAACACGACTTGCCGCTGCGGGCGGCTCCCTGATGCTAAGCTACACACCCCGTGGCCTTCGACTGACAGCGAGTATTACCCCATGATCCGTCTCATTCTAGCTGAAGATCAGGCCATGCTTCTGGATGCGTTTGAAGCTCTTCTTGGCCTGGAAGAAGACATCCAGATCGTCGGGCGTGCAGCAGACGGGCAACAGGCACTGCAACTCGCCACGACTCTGCGGCCGGACGTCATCATCACCGATATCGAGATGCCGAACATGACCGGCATTGAACTGGCCGAGCAGGTCCGGGAACAAGGGCTTCCCAGCCGTGTCATGATCGTGACGACCTTTGGCCGGGCGGGTTATCTGCGTCGTGCGCTTCAGGCCGGCGTACGCGGTTATATGCTCAAGGACGCCCCGATTACCCAGCTTGCCGATGCCATCCGCAAGGTCGCCGCCGGTGGCCGGGCCATCACCACAGATCTTGCCGAAGCCGTCTGGGATGCCCTTCCCGACCCACTGTCAGACCGGGAGCGGTCCATGCTGCGTCTGGCTGAAGCGGGACGCACCAACAAGGACATTGCCGAAGAGCTGTCCTTATCGGCTGGAACCGTCCGCAATTATTTCTCGGAAATCGTGCAGAAACTCGATGCCCGGAACCGGATTGAAGCCGGACGTATTGCGAGGCAGAACGGCTGGCTCTGACACCAGCCGCAATACCCATTCAGGACGGCGCAAACCCCTGCACGCCAACCTGAAGCACGAAGAGTGACCCGGCCGCGCACATGAACAGATGGTCGCGTTTTGGGCCACCAAATGTCAGGTTCGAGCATCCCTGTGGCAACCGAAGCCGACCAATCAGCTTGCCGGCCGGATTGAAAACAAAAACCCCGCACAGGCCAAGCGGACCCGATGCCCCACACCACAGATTTCCGAATACATCCACGCGGATACCATCCGGGTTGAGCTGCGCTCCATTAAGCTTCATGTCCGCAAAGATACGCCCGTTGGAAAGGCTGCCACCGGTCACGTCATAGACGTGGATCGCCTGATCGCCCCCTACCTTCTGCCCCGGTCCTTTGGGCGTCGAAACGATATACAGCTTCTTGTAGTCCGGAGAAAAACACAGGCCGTTCGGGTCATGCAGATCCTTTTCCTGCAAGACAGCTTGCAATGTCCCATCCGGTGCAATGCGAAAGACATGGTCAGTCTGGCGTTTCGTTCCGCCAATTTCTCCCGTCAGTTCACGGCCAATATTCCAGCGGATTTTCCCGTCCGGGTTGGTCGGCCCACCGGATTCATCTGCGTGGCCTTCCGTGATGTTCGTCCCGTACCCGGGGTCCGTGAACCACACGCTCCCATCGGGATGGGGCACCACGTCGTTCGGGGAATTCAGTCCCTTCCCTTCGAACTTATCCGCGAGAACCTTGACGCTCCCATCATGCTCCCAACGCACCACACGTCGGAAAAAGTCTTCGCAGACGACAAGCCGACCATCGAAATCAAAGCAGTTTCCGTTGGCCGCATAGCCATCTGGCCGGAAATCCGTGATCTCTCCGGTTTCCCAGATATAGCGCAGCGCACGGGAGCGAATAACATCGCTCAGAACCAGAAAACGTCCTTCACTGCTCCAGGCAGGTCCCTCCAGCCAGCCCGCCTGATCCCACACCCGACGAATGGGGGCGGCAAAATACGTCAGATCCCGAAAGGATGGATCAATTGCAATGACGTCCGGGTCTGGCAGGTAACTTGGTGCCGCTTTCGGACCCCAAACACGCGGTGGCTGGCTGACAACACTTGGCGGCTCTATCGCCCCCGATATGGCTGCTGCCCGGGCTTTGACCGCGCCCAGACAGACTAACCCGGCTGCTCCTGACAGAACCTGTCGGCGTGCCAGAGAAATACCAGACCGGCTTTTTTCTTCAGTCTGAACCTTCGTTCCGTCAGACATTGGCCCTCACTCCAGATAGAACACATCTATTCTGGTGCGTTTTCTGAAGAGCGGAAATCAACATTTCGGAATAACGGGCGAATACCAGAGACTTTTCAAAATGCCCCGTTCACCGCCTTATCGTCCCTCAACCTCGATCAGGCGCACGACCCGATCCATGATCCGCTTTTCACTATAGGACGCAACAGCGCGCTGCCTCCCCCGTTCTCCCATCGCGCGAGCCCGAGACAAATCCTGTGTCAAAGACTGCAAGGCGCGGGCCAATGGCGCTGACAGACCCGGCGGCACCAGATACCCGGTTTCTCCGTCCACAACCTGCTCCCGCGGACCACGAACATCCGTGGCAACAACTGGCAATTCCGTCAGCATTGCTTCGATGACAGACATGGGCAGACCTTCGAAATGGCTTGGTAGCGCAAACACGTCCGCGGCGGCCAGCAGGTCTGGAACATCCTCCCGATACCCCAGCATCCGCAAACGGTCGCCCAGCCGATCTCTGGCTCTTTCAAAGGCTGGTCCTAAATCGTCGCCATGATCGGATGGTAGGCGTTCACCCACGACCCACAACTCAGCGCCCGGCACATCTTCCATGGCCCGAAGCAGTTCCGGATGCCCCTTGTGGCGTACCAGTCGGGACACCACGATCACGACAGGCCGATCTTCCGGAACACCCAGTTCCTTGCGGATGCGCGCCCGGACCAACGGGTCAGCGTGATAGCACTGCGGGTCACGCCCATTTCCGATTGCAAGGGGATGACTGTTCAGATGCAGTCGCCTCGCATCCCGAGCCTCTTCAACGGAGACGGTCATGTAAAGCGTGGTGATGCGCCCTGCTGCCCATTCCAGAATGATAGACAGCAGGCGTCGCGCCAGAGAACCGGGTTGATTGAACAGAAAGCCATGGCAGGTATAGGCAATGATTGGAACGCCACAGATCCGTGCGGCAAACCGGGCCAAAATCCCGCTGATTGGCATGTGCCCATGAACGACATCCGGCTTTTCCCGCCGGATCAGCCGAACTAGCGCCACAAACGCCCGAAGCTGCGCCACCAGAGACAGAGACCGCGCCATCGGAACCGCGTGAACCACGAACCCATCAGCGCGTACCGGAGCCAGATGCGGCCCTTCAGCACAGGCTCCCTGAACGTCATGCCCGGCGTCCCGCAGGGCTTTCATCAACGGAAACAGAAACTGTCTCAGGGAGAAATCAACATTCGTGATTTCAAGGATTTTCATTCTGGTATGCGTTCCAGCAGCCATGTCACAGTCTGGGAGACGGTCTGCAACGGCTTGGTAGGCGGTGTTTCCGGTTTGGGTGCATCGGGCTTTGCTTCGTCGGGCTTGTCCGCACCCTCCGTTTCGGGTTTTTCCACGACCGGAACCACCTTTCGAAGCGATGCAATCACGATCTGCTTCGTCGCTTCCCGGCGGCCACGCGCCAGATAGACATCCTCTTCCAGCAACAGCATGCCGCCCTTCTGGCGGAAGCGCCAGATCATGCCACCGACCTGAAGAATGATGTCCTCATCATCGCGGGTAACACGCACATCCGGATGGATATGGAAGCGCAGAGCAAAAGGCGTTTCACGTTCGCCTTCAAGAACCTCCTGCCCGCGCAGGTCTTCACCATCCGCTCCCAGATACAGACGCCGCGTCCATTTCACGCCTAGTGGCGGATGATATCCATCATGCGACAGATCCAGCCAGTGAGCCTCGCCGCTGGTCTGGTGCTCACACGTGACATGCGCCGGACGACGGGTCACATTCCCGTTCGGACCGAAATCTGAAGAGGACAGACCGTCCGCAACCAGCACTGTATGCGACGCGCTGGTTCGTAGCGCCTGCTCCCACGCACCCGTCTGTGCACTGCCGCAATTGACAAACAGGCGATGCCGCTGGTTCGAGAACTCGAAGGACAAAGTGCCTGCATGGGCCGTACGGTCATATCCAGCCGGCGCAGGAGGGCCACTATCCACAATAAGCAGAGACTTTCCCAGCGCCAGACGGGTGAATTTGCCTTGAGGCATGGCCGGAGCAATCAGCTTCTGACGGGATCCCTGCGCCAGAACATCTTCCACCACCGCGCTGTAGCGTTCTCCAGAACCGTTAAAAACGGCCAGGCCACCATCTCCATGACGCATGGCGCGCAGAACAGGGCAGACGCGATCCAACGCCATATCCAGAACTGGAGGCACACTGGAATGGGCCGTGCGAAACATGACGGACATTTCCGCCAGTTCACGTGCCGTCTGATATTGCGCTTCCGGTGAACGCTCGACCACCACCCCGTCTGGCAGGATAAGGCGCTCAATCTCGGCCGGCAGATAACGCAGAAATCGCGTCATGAAGCCGGAATGATCCGGCATGGCGAGTGCTGCTGCCAGAAGACCACGCAGAGCAGTCAGCGCCCGCCAGCCCTGAGGCTCCAGCGGCAGAAGAGCCGCAATGGTGCGCCCCTCCACCAGCATTCGCTCCATAAGCTTCTGCTGAAGCTTCCGGTCAGCAGACGCAAGACAGAACTCATGATTAGCCAGCCAAGACGACAGGCGTGCCCCGGTCACGCAGGCGTCTTTAACCAGCGGGTCGGTCGGCGGATGCGCGAGCCAGTCCCCGACCAAAGCGCGTGCAGTCAGACGGGCGTCGTCGCTTCCAAGGGCACGAAGGTCACGGAGCCATGCGAAACTGTGCAGCCACTGCTTTGCAGGCTCCGGCCACGGACCACGCTCCCACTTGCCGCGCGGAAGCTCGTAATCCTGTCGATCAAACCGGAAACGACCCGCAACAAGGCGGGCGCCCTGTTCGGCATCCCCCTTCCACGGGTCGCGATAAACATACACAGGCCCTTCAAGAGCGGCCCCACCAACAGGCAAACGAGCGAATGAAAGCTTTGCGTCCTTGATCCAGCGACTAATGGGCATCAGGCGCCGTCTTCCTTGAAGGGACTTTCAAGGGCGTGAATAGCAGCATCGCGATCCGGCTTCCCGAAAATCGCAGACCCCGCGACCAGCATTCTGGCGCCCGCTTCAACCACACGCGGCGCGGTCGTCGGATCAATTCCGCCATCGACAGCCAGAACAATATCCCGACCACTTTCTTCGATCATGCGAGCCAGCGTGCGGATCTTTGGAAGCTGGCTTTCCAGGAAACTCTGTCCCCCAAATCCCGGGTTCACGGTCATAACCAGAATGATGTCCACCAGATCCAGAACCTGAGACAGGGCTTCCGGCGGTGTCGCAGGACAGATTGCGATTCCGGGGCGGCACCCCAGAGCCCGAATGGTCTGGAGCGTCCGATGCACATGCGGTGCATTTTCCACATGAACCGTAATGTGATCCGCACCGGCTTTTGCCGTAGCTTCCAGATACGGGTCCACCGGATCAATCATCAGATGCACGTCGAACTTCGCGTCCGTGTGCTTTCGCAGCGCGGCGATAACCGGCGGCCCAAAGGAGATGTTCGGCACGAAATGACCGTCCATCACATCCAGATGCAACCAGGGCGCACGGGAGATGGATGCAATCTCATCTCCGAGACGGGCGAAGTCGGCAGCCAGCAGGCTGGGGGCGACA